>Ga0181524_10000035_pt1 | contig 138907 bp, 112 predicted proteins | sample PEATcosm2014_Bin_34_FD_119761 | JGI IMG/M metagenome (GOLD analysis project Ga0181524, IMG submission 119761) | Peatland microbial communities from MTU Mesocosm Facility, Houghton, MI, USA - PEATcosm2014_Bin05_60_metaG | ecosystem: Environmental > Terrestrial > Soil > Wetlands > Peat | place... | reverse complement strand
TGAGCAGGGCAAGAGGGCTCAAACGCCGCCCCCTTGCCCCGCACCCCCATCCCCGCTTATTTGCCGCCGGGCGGATTCCCTGGTCAGGACTATTTCCCTTTCGGAGTCACTATAAGCCTGCTGTGGGAGGTGACGCTGGCCGTGCCTTATGGGTGGTGGGGCTTCCAGGATGACGCCATGATCGGCGTGCGTATCACGGCGTGGAGCAGGCTTCCGATCGAAGAGGTTTTTGTCTGGATCGCGGTGACCTATGCAACCGTGATCGTGTATGAGATTGTGCGCCGCTGGCAGGCGTCGGGCAAGCGGGTCAGGCATGCGCTGCTGGGGTGATGGCGCGGGCGTTTACGGGGAGTGCCGTTGTCGAAGAGAACCAGCATTACGACTGCGGGGCCTGTGCATCGGTGCTGTGCGCGGCGAATTGCAGAACGGCTTGCACCTGTTCGCGCGTCACGCCGAACTCTGCCACCAGCTCGTCCACGCTCATGTCCTGGAGGTTCTCGAAGACAAGGGAGACGGGCGTCCGGGTTCCGCGAAATACCCACGCGCCACTGCGCTTGCCGGGGACACTCTCCACAGCGGGGCATTGGGACCAATCGAGAGTTGCTGTCGCCATGATCTTGTCCTCGTCTCCATCGTAACCCTGTTTCGTTGATCGAAAACAGCGTCCGCGGGTAGTGTCCTAATTTGGGTACTCATTGCTGGGGTAATGATCTTCTTTGATTGCTTCCGGCAGGTACATGTCGGGGTCGCAGATAGCCCACTGCAGATTCTTGCTTTGCGGGAGCATGGCACTTCCTTCGCAAAAAGGCCACTGTTGCGCGGCGTCATCCGAAAATCCGTCGCCGTAGCTGATGACTCCAACGACAACGATCTGCTGATGGCCGCCGTTCAGATTGTCAGCATTAAGGGCAGGAACCTGGACGTTGAAATTCATGATCTGTCCGGTCGTAGGGACGGAGACCAGTTCGTAGTGTTTCCAATGGGATTCAGTTGCCTTAACTCTTACTTGACCGGCCGTCGGATCAACCCCGTCTATGGTGATTTCGTGAACTATTCCTACCACTTTCCCAGAGGGAATATGCCCAGTATTTACTATAGGCAGCGTGATGTACTTGGTCGTTGTGTCAATTATAGGCAGTCCAACAACGATATAAGCGCGTTCGGAGATGTGCAGAGATTTGTCGGCGGTTTTGGCTGCACTCTTCGCAGCATCTGCGGCAACTTTGGTTTCGCTAGCCTGAATCTTAGCCTGGTTAGCCAAGTCTTTCGTCCTGTCGGCCTGTTCCTTCATTCGATCCGCAAGATCTTTGGTTCGATCAGCTTGATCTTTCATCCTGTCAGCGAAATCCTCCATCCTATCCGCTTGTTTCCCCGCAGACACAGCGAGATCGTGGGTGTCGGCTCCGCCCTGATGCATTTCCCACCATTGAGCGCAGACAAATACAGCCGCGAGACCCGACATGAGGACGGCAGTTTTGGCCCATCGCAGAGTAGATTTCTCAAATCCGCTCATCTGCTCTTCGACTTCTGTGAGTTGCTGTGCGGTGGCTGGGCTTGCTGTTGGGGGGTCAATCGGCTTGGCTGCATCGGGTGGAGGCAAACCAGCATCGGGCTGTTCGTCATTCTGTTCGGCTGGGGCTTGATCGTCCATGGTGGCCTCCAATTGATATTTGCTACATAATTGTACAACAAAAACTCTTGACGGGATATAGTTTCTGTTTTACAGTAATCGCTAGAGGAATGGACATGGCGAACAGGCTCAGCACGGACAGGAAGATCGCGGTAATCGGCTCACTGGCAGAAGGCTCCAGCATCCGTTCAATCGAGCGGATTACCGGAGTCCATCGGGATACGATTATGCGGCTGGGCGTAAAGGTTGGCCAAGGCTGCACGACTCTCGTGGATGAGAAGATGCGGAACCTGCCTTGCCGCCGTCTGGAGATGGATGAAATTTGGGGCTTTGTCGGCAAGAAAGATTGGCTGCATGACACTGGCGACCCTGAGCAGCCTTTTCGTCCTGTCACCGTTCTCCGTATTCACCCTTCCCTGTCGCCAGTTGCAGCCGTAAGAGCCTTCATTGTTCAGGAGTTTAGGGCCAATGCCAACGCCGAAGCCTAGGAAACCCGGACGCCCAAAGCTGCCCAAGGGAGAGGCGAAGAGTAAGATCGTTGCCATGCGCTTCGAGGCTGAAGGCCTAAAGCGCATTGACGCAGCAGCCAAAGCCGGAAAGAGAACGCGGTCGGAGTGGATGCGTAGCACGTTGTTTGCCGCAATTGGAGGATAAGCCTGTGGATTTCAAATTAGGACACTACCCGTCCGCGACAGAATTTGCATTCCGGGCTGGGTTTCAGTAGACTTAGTAGATGCGTCCGGGGGGAATCCCTGGACAGTCATAGGCACCACGGTTTCTGGGCCCGTTCGAGGGTGTGGCAGGCACGGCGGTTGTAGCGTTGCCGGTGCGGCTGGCACTTCCGGGTTCTCCGCAAAGCGGGGCTGGCAGAGGCGGTGGGAGACGAGGGAAGAATGGGCAGAAAAATCAGCAAGAACATTGTGAAGGCGCGCGCGGCTGTGACCAAGCCGGCGTATGCGCTGCCTGAGGCCGTAGGGCTGCTCAAGCAGGTGAAGTACGCCAAGTTCGACGAGACCGTCGATCTGACCATGCGCCTGGGAGTGGACACGCGCCATGCCGACCAGATGGTGCGCGGGACGGTGGTCCTGCCGCACGGGCTGGGCAAGACCAAGATTGTGGCCGTGATCGCCACCGGGGACCGGCAAAAGGAAGCTACCGCGGCGGGTGCGGACTTTGTGGGCGGCGAGGAGATGGTGGAGAAGATCCAGAAGGAAAACTGGACCGCCTTCGATGCGCTGATTGCCACGCCGGACATGATGAAGGTGGTGGGCCGGCTGGGCAAGGTTCTGGGCCCCAAGGGTCTGATGCCGAATCCGAAGACCGGGACGGTGACGCTGGACGTGGCCGCGGCGGTGAAAGAGATCAAGGCCGGCAAGGTGGAGTTTCGCGCCGACAAGACGAGCCTGGTACACGTGCCGGTGGGCAAGCTGAGCTTTGAGCCGCAGAAGCTGGTGGACAACGCGACGACGGTGATTGGCGCGATTGTGCGCAGCAAGCCTTCGGCGGCCAAGGGCAAGTACATCAAGAGCGTGACGCTGAGCTCGACGATGGGGCCTGGAGTGCCGCTGGATTCGGCGGTTGCGGACGCGGCGGGCAAGCACTAAAAGGCAGGGACTAGGGACCTAGGGACTAGGGACTGAGGAACAGGGGTTGGTGGCGACGGCCCACGATCTCTTCCACTCAAGGCGAAAAGCATTGGCGCGGCGAGAATGGAAGTCCGAGTCCGAGGGTTCAGGGATTGGGAATTGAACCGTTGAGCCGGTGGAGGGTAAGCCCTCCGGGCGCGGCGTGAACAGGGAGCAGGACGATGGCGATTTCAAAAGCGAAGAAGACGGAGAAGGTCCAGTTGCTGGCGCGTGAGCTGGAGACCTCGACGACGGCGATTATCGGCACATTCAGCAAGCTGACCGTGGCCAAGGATTTTGCGCTGCGCAAGGTGATCCGCGAGGCGGGCGGCAAGTATCGCGTGGTGAAGAACAAGCTGGCGGCGATTTCCGGCACGGGGACGCAGGTGGAGGCGGCGCTGAAGGGGCTGAGGGGCGTGAACTCGGTAGCGTTTACCGGGGGCGACCCGGTGGCGCTGGCCAAGGTGTTTGCCAAGTGGGCGGGCGAGAACGCGGAGTTCCGGTTCAAGCTGGGCATCGTGGACGGGAAGCTGCTGAGCGTGGAGGAAGTGAAGGCTCTGGCGACCATGCCGGGCAAGGAAGAGCTGTTCTCGAAGCTGCTGTTCCTGATCAATTCGCCGGCACAGCGGCTGGCGACGGTGCTGAATGCGACGGGCCGCGACCTGGCGGTGGTACTGGGTCAGGGCGTGGAGAAGGGAAAGTTTGCAGCTCAGGGAGCGGGGGGCTTAGAAATACCAGCTTTCAGCTTTCAGCCTGTTCCTGCGGAGGCCGAGGTGATAGCCTTCGCGACGGAGAGAGCTGACGGCTGAAAGCTGAAAGCTGGTTTTCAAGGGTTTTGGCCGTAAGACAGGCGGGAAGTGCGCGGGTCTGGCGCATCGGAAACTTCCGGCCTGAGTTTGCGACCGGTAAGAGCAATTCAAACCAATTCGCCGCGGCGAATTTGGATCAAACGATTCTGAATGGAGAAGAAAATGGCGGATCTGGTGCAGTTGGAAGAGCAAATTGTGTCTCTGAGCCTGCTGGAAGCGGCGGCTCTGGTGAAGAAGCTGGAAGAGCGGCTTGGGGTTTCGGCAGCGGCGGCGGCTCCGGTGGCCGTAGCGGCCGGCGGCGGCGCGGCGGCTCCGGCGGTTGAGGAGAAGACCGAGTTCGCGGTGATTCTGAAGGACTTTGGCGCGAACAAGATCAACACCATCAAGGCCGTGCGCGAGGTTACGTCGCTGGGCCTGAAGGAAGCCAAGGACCTGGTGGATGGGGCGCCGAAGGCGATCAAGGAGAGCGCAACCAAGGACGAGGCCGAGGCGATCCGGAAGAAGTTCGAAGGCATCGCGACGATCGAAATCAAGTAGGCGAGATCAAGCAGGCGAGATGGAGTCGCCTGGGAACTTGCAAGCACGGCCAGAACGCGCTACGATGGTTAGTACGCGTCTTTCCGGCTCATTCCGGTTTTCTCAGGGAATGGAGCGGGGTTGGATGGCGCGTCTTGAGGACAAGTGGAGTGGCACGCAAGCGTCCGTAGCCGGGGAGAGCCAAGCACTCTGGCGGCGGGTCAGCGCAGTGGTTAAGTGCCTTAGGGTCAATGGATTAGGATTTGCCTGGGAGTCTTTACCGGGCGCCCGTTGACGGGTGGCGAGCGAGCGGCAGAAGCGAGCTTTGGGATCGGCGCGAGCAGGGCAAAAGAATTCGGATGGGAGCACAGGCTGTGGGCTGCGCTCGTGAGGCATTGCGTCCTTGCGGGCTATTCGTGTCTCCCGGTGGCGGCAGATAGAGCAGTTTTGCACAATATCTGCCCACAGCGCACAAATATCTTTCACGGGCTTCCCCGTTGCGCCTGCTTCACTCGATTGTGCGCAGTCTAGCGCACTTGCCGCATGTGCGGCAATGCCCAAAACGCGATTTTGACGCGACTCTCACGAAACACGCTTGGCATGGGTGACGTCCTGGCACGCTGGCGGCCTGTTTCAAAAGGCGAGCTGGGGTTGCACGGGTAGGGACTGGATGCAAGAGCCAGTCCGGATTTTTCGAGTTTCTTACCGTAAACAGCCGGCGCCACGGGACTCGGGCGCTGGTCCGGCCTGGCCCCAATTGGCGGGAGCCAAGCCGGAGAGACGAGCCTCAGGAGTGAACATGCCCAACGAGAAGCGCGCGATTCGCAGCCGGCTCGATTTTTCAAAGATTCCCACCGCAACCCAGATCCCCAACCTGATAGAAGTGCAGCGGCGCTCGTATGAGCGTTTTCTGCAGATGGATAAGCTTCCCAACGAGCGCGACGACTCAGGGTTGCAGTCGGTGTTTGTGTCGGTTTTTCCGATCACCGACTTCCGCGGCATCTCGCAGCTTGACTTTGTAGACTTCTCGATCGGCAACTGGGAGTGCAAGTGCGGCCACCTGAAGGGGCTGCACCACCTGCGCACAGCCTGCGTGCATTGCGGGGCGATGGTAATTACCGATCCGTTTCTTCCCGGCGATGTGCTTTGCCAGAAGTGCGGAACGTACAACAAGAACACGCCCGACTTCTGCAACAAGTGCGGCGACCCGGTGAGCTTGCAGTTGAAATACGACCAGCAGGAGTGCGAGGAGCGGGGCATGACCTTTTCCGCGCCGCTCAAGGTGACGGTGCGGCTGACGATTTATGAGAAGGACGCGGAGACGGGCAACAAGACGATTCGCGACATCAAGGAGCAGGAGGTGTTTTTCGGCGACATTCCGCTGATGACGCCGAATGGGACCTTTATCGTGAACGGGACCGAGCGCGTGATTGTGTCGCAACTGCACCGCTCGCCGGGCGTCTTCTTTGAGACGGCGAACAACCGCACGTACTTCCTGGGCAAGATCATTCCGTACCGCGGCTCATGGGTGGAGTTCGAGTACGACCAGAAGAACACGCTCTATGTTCGCATCGACCGCAAGCGCAAATTTCTGGGCACTATCTTTTTGCGGGCTCTGGGTCTGCGCTCGGACGAAGAGATACTGAAGACTTTTTACACGGTGGACCGGCTGCACATTGCCGACGGCAAGCTGTACTGGGCGGTGCCGCAGGATGTGAAGGCCAGCACGCACCTGCTGAGCGCCAAGCCGGCGCACGCGGTGGTACACAACGGGGAGGAGATCGCGCACTCCGGACGCAAGATTACGCCGCACACGCTCAAAAGCCTGCGCGCGGCGGCGATCGACCGTGTGGAGGTGGAGGCGGCGGAGCTGGATGGCGCGCTGACCGCGGCCGATGTGGTGGATCTGAATACCGGCGAAGTGGTGGTGGAGGCCAACGTCGAGTTGACGGCCGACCGGCTGCACAAGGTGCTGTCGAGCGGCGCGGCGAGCTTCGAAGTGTTCTTCCCGGAGCGCGACGACGTGGGCAACATCATTACCAACACGCTGAAGCGGGACTCAGTCAGAAAACCCGAGGAAGCGCTGATCGAGATCTACCGCAAGCTGCGGCCGGGCGATCCGCCCACGCTGGACACGGCGACGGCGTTGTTCGAGGGAATGTTCTTCGACGCGCGCAAGTACGATTTCTCGCGCGTGGGGCGGTTGAAGTTCAACATCAAGCTGTATGAGAACCAGGACGCGACGCACCTGGATCATCGCACGCTGACGCCGGAGGATTTTTACGCGACCATCCGGTACCTGCTGAAGCTGCGCAAGAACATCGGCATGGTGGACGACATCGATCACCTGGGCAACCGCCGCGTGAGAGCGGTGGGCGAACTGATGGAAAACCAGTTCCGCATTGGGCTGGTGCGCATGGAGCGGGCGATCAAGGAGAAGATGAGCGTGTATCAGGAGCTTTCGACGGCCATGCCGCACGACCTGATCAACGCCAAGCCGGTGATGGCGGCGATTCGCGAATTCTTCGGTTCGAGCCAGCTTTCGCAGTTCATGGACCAGACCAATCCGCTGTCGGAGATTACGCACAAGAGGCGGCTTTCGGCACTTGGGCCGGGCGGCTTGTCGCGTGAACGCGCGGGCTTTGAGGTGCGCGACGTACACCCGACGCACTATGGGAGGATCTGTCCGATCGAGACGCCGGAAGGGCCGAACATCGGGCTGATCAGCTCGCTGAGCTGCTTTGCGCGGATCAATGAGTATGGATTCATCGAGTCGCCGTATCGCAAGGTGAAGGACTCGCGGATTCTGGACTTTGTGGAGATCGTGAACGCCGGCGAGAGCGGCCTGCGGGTGGGCGATCACATTGAGAAGGAAGAGGCGGCGCGGCTGAATGCAGGGCTGAAGAAGGCCGGCAAACGGCAGATCGATCAGATTCCGTTCAGCTTCTACCTTTCGGCATGGGAAGAGGACAAGCACACCATTGCGCAGGCGAATATCGAGTTCAACGAGAAGGGCGAGATTACCGAGGACCTGGTGAACGCGCGGCGGCAGGGGAACTTTGTGCTGGTGAACCGGGCGGAGGTGGACTACATCGACGTGAGCCCGAAGCAGCTTGTTTCAGTGGCCGCGTCGCTGGTGCCGTTCCTGGAGCACGACGATGCGAACAGGGCGCTGATGGGCGCGAACATGCAGCGGCAGTCTGTTCCTCTTTTAGTGGCCGAGGCTCCGCTGGTGGGCACGGGCATGGAGGGCGTGACGGCACGCGACTCGGGCGCCGTGATCCTGGCCAAGCGCAACGGTATTGTGGACTCGGTAGACTCCGAGCGCATCATCGTGCGCGTGGAGGGCGAGCATCATCCGACGCAGCTTTCGCGCGAGGTGGGATCGGACATCTATCAGCTGATCAAGTTCAAGCGGTCGAACCAGAACACCTGCATCAACCAGAAGCCGGTGGTGCGGGAGGGCGACCGAGTGGTGAAGGGCCAGGTGATTGCCGACGGACCGTGCACCGAGCACGGCGAGCTGGCGCTGGGACGCAACGTGCTGGTGGCCTTCATGCCCTGGCGCGGCTACAACTTCGAGGACGCGATCCTTATCAGCGAAAGGCTGGTGCGCGAGGACTACTACACCTCGGTACACATCGAGGAATTCGAGATCGAGGCGCGGGACACGAAGCTGGGTCCCGAGGAGATTACGCGCGATATACCGAACGTGAGCGAACATGCGCTGAGGGATCTCGACGAGAGCGGCGTGATTCGCATCGGCGCGCAGATCAAGCACGGCGACATCCTGGTGGGCAAGGTGACTCCGAAGGGAGAAACCCAACTGACGCCGGAAGAGAAGTTGCTGCGGGCGATCTTCGGCGAAAAGGCCGGGGATGTGCGCGACGCTTCATTGACCTGCCCTCCGGGCATCGAGGGCACGGTGGTGGACGTGCGCATCTTCAGCCGCAAGGGTCAGGAGAAGGATGAGCGCGCCAAGCTGATCGAGGCCGAGTACGTGGCCAAGCTCGAGAAGAACCTGGGCGACGAGATCCGGATTCTGACCGATGAGCGGCTGAAGCGGCTGGAAGGGATTCTGGGCGCCAAGGAAGTGTTGGCCGACCTGCACGACGAGCGGACCAACAAGCGTTTGCTGACCAAGGGTGCGATTCTTGACCGGGAGACGATCGAGCGCATCTCGACCAAGAACCTGAAGAGGATTCGTTACGCCGACAAGGACCCGCGGGTGAACGAGCAGATCGACGAGATCGAAGAGATGACTTCCCGGCAGATCGAAGTGCTGCGCAAGATCACCAACGAGAAGATCCTAAAGCTGCAGAAGGGCGACGAGCTGCCGCCGGGCGTGATCAAGCTGGTGAAGGTGTATGTGGCCATGAAGCGCAAGCTGAGCGTGGGCGACAAGATGGCCGGCCGTCACGGCAACAAGGGCGTGATTGCGCGCATATTGCCCGAAGAGGATATGCCGTACCTGCCCGATGGAACGCCGGTGGAGATTGTGCTGAATCCTCTGGGCGTGCCTTCGCGCATGAACGTTGGCCAGATTCTGGAGACGCACCTGGGCTGGGCCGCGCATGCGCTGGGCAAGAAGATTGCCGATTTGATCAAGGCCAACACGGATGCGGCGTATACGCGCGAGCTGATGAAGAAGGAGTTCGCCGGAACGGCAACGCTGCGGCAACTGCTGGAGCTGGACGACGAGATGCTGTTGCGCGTGGGAGCCGGCATGGAGAACGGCATCTGGTTCGGGACGGCGGTGTTCGACGGCGCGCAGGAGAGCGAGATCAAGGCGCTGCTGGCTTCGGCCGGGTTGCCTTCCTCGGGCAAGACGCCGCTCTACGACGGCATGACGGGCGAGCAGTTCGAGCAGCCGGTGACGGTGGGCTACATCTACATGCTGAAGCTGTCGCACCTGGTGGACGACAAAATTCACGCACGCTCGATCGGACCGTACTCGCTGATTACGCAACAGCCGCTGGGCGGCAAGGCGCAGTTCGGCGGTCAGCGGTTCGGGGAGATGGAAGTGTGGGCGCTGGAGGCTTATGGCGCGGCCTACATCCTGCAGGAGCTGCTGACGGCGAAGTCGGACGACGTGTATGGCCGGACGAAGATTTATGAAGCAATCGTCAAGGGCGAGGCGGCGATCGAGCCGGGCGTTCCGGAGTCGTTCAACGTGCTGATTCGCGAATTGCAGTCGCTGTGCCTGGACGTGGAGCTGATCAAGCGCGCGGATATGGTGCGCAAGGCGCCGGCGCCCGAGATGGCATCCGTTGCCGATTGAAGACAGCCTTAAGCTGTCAGCTTTCAGCCTTCAGCTTGATCGAGGTTGAATTCACAGCGATGCAAAGTGGAGATTCGTTCTAGCTGGAAGGCACGAAATTGCTTCAAGCACGGAAAGAGCTGGAAGCTGAGAGCTAAAAGCTAGTAGTTGTCGTCTAGGATCCTTCTTGAAAGCGGTAAACGCCGCCTCCCGGGAAGGAAGGATCCTTCAGAAATCCCGGGAAAAGCCGCGGCGAGTCGCCGAAAGGCCCGCCAAGGAGGGTCGCCTTGTTCCGTTCGAACCCGTTTGAGCTTACCAGCCCTATTACCGACTTTGACGCCATCCGCATCATGCTTGCATCGCCGGAAAAGATCCGCAGCTGGTCGCATGGCGAGGTAACCAAGCCAGAGACCATCAACTACCGCACCTTCAAGCCGGAGCGCGACGGATTGTTCTGCGCGCGCATCTTTGGACCGGTGACCGACTGGGAGTGTTTGTGCGGCAAATACAAGCGCATGAAGCACCGCGGCGTGATCTGCGACAAGTGCGGCGTGGAAGTGACGGTGAGCAAGGTACGCCGCGAGCGCATGGGGCACATCGAGCTGGCGTCGCCGTGCTCGCACGTGTGGTTCTTCAAGGGCCTTCCGTCGAGGATCGGGCACCTGCTGGACATTTCGCTGCGCGATCTGGAAAGCATTCTGTACTTCGAGTCGTATGTGGTGGTCGATCCGGGCGATGCGCCGGTGAAGGAACGCGAGATCATCAAGGACGAAACCAAGTTTCGCGAACTGGATCAGCAGTTCCGGCCCTCGGGCTTCAAGGCCATGATGGGCGCCGAGGCGATCAAGGAACTGTTGAAGCGCGTGCAGATCGACGAACTGGGCATCGAGCTGCGGGAGCGGATGAAGACCGAAACCTCGGTGCAGAAGAAGATCAAGTATGCCAAGCGGCTGAAGGTCGTGGAGGCATTCCGCAAGAGCTCGAACAAGCCGCAGTGGATGATTCTGGACGTGCTGCCGGTGATTCCACCGGAGCTGCGCCCGCTGGTGCCGCTGGATGGCGGACGGTTTGCGACCTCGGATTTGAACGATCTGTATCGACGCGTGATCAACCGCAACAACCGGTTGAAGAAGCTGATGGACCTGCACGCGCCGGAAGTGATTGTGCGCAACGAGAAGCGCATGCTGCAGGAGGCGGTGGACGCGCTGTTCGACAACGGCCGCCGCGGCCGCGTGCTGAGGGGCGCGAACAACCGGCCGCTGAAGTCGCTGAGCGATACGCTGAAGGGCAAGCAGGGGCGGTTCCGGCAGAACCTGCTGGGCAAGCGCGTGGACTACTCGGGACGGTCGGTGATCGTGGTGGGACCGGAGCTGAAGCTGCACCAGTGCGGGTTGCCGAAGAAAATGGCGCTGGAGCTGTTCAAGCCGTTCATCTATCATCGCCTCGAACAGACAGGACATTGCACGACCATCAAGCAGGCCAAGGAGATGGTGGAGATGCAGGAGCCGGTGGTGTGGGACATCCTTGAGGAAGTGATCAAGGACCACCCGGTGCTGCTGAACCGCGCTCCCACGCTGCACCGCCTGGGCATTCAGGCCTTTGAGCCGGTGCTGGTGGAAGGCAAGGCGATCAAGATTCACCCGCTGGTGTGCACGGCGTTCAACGCGGACTTCGACGGCGACCAGATGGCGGTGCACATTCCGCTGTCGCCCGAGGCGCAGATCGAGGCCAGCGTGCTGATGCTGGCGTCGCACAACATTCTTTCGCCGGCTTCCGGTCAGCCGATCACGGTGCCCACGCAGGACATGGTGCTGGGCTTGTATTACCTGACCAAGGCCAAGAAGGGCGCCAAGGGCGAGGGACGGGTGTTTGCCAACACGGAAGAGATCCTGATGGCGCTGGAAGCCAAGGAAGTGGAGACGCTTTCGCCCATCCGGCTGCGCTTTACGGGCAAGGTGCTGGACATGACCACGGCGTACGACGACCAGGATCTGACGCACACCGAGCCGGTGGACTTCAACAAGGAGTACATCTCGACGACGGTGGGGCGCGTGATTCTGAACGACTCGCTGCCGGCAGGTATGCCGTACGTCAACGGGCTGTTGAAGAAGAAGGGCATTGGGCAGCTGGTGAACTACTGCAACCAGAACCTGGGGCTCGAGGTGACGGTGGGGATGCTGGACCGGATCAAGTCGCTGGGTTTCAACTACGCGACGCTTTCGGGGCTTTCCGTGGGCCTGGACGACATGGTGATTCCAGACAGCAAGTACACGACGGTGGACGAAGCCGACAAGAAAGTGATCGAGGTCCAGAAGCAGTACATGGACGGCGCGATCACCAATGGCGAGCGCTCCAACAAAGTGATTCAGATGTGGTCGGCGGTTACCGAGAAGGTAGCCGACGAGATGTTCGACAACATGAGGAAGGCGGACGACGAAGGAGCCATGAACCCGATCTACATCATGGCCGATTCGGGCGCCCGCGGTTCGAAGCAGCAGATCCGGCAGCTTTCGGGGATGAGGGGACTGATGGCCAAGCCGTCAGGAGAGGTTATTGAAACGCCCATCACGGCGAACTTCCGCGAGGGGCTGACAGTGCTCGAATACTTCATTTCGACGCACGGCGCGCGCAAGGGACTGGCGGATACGGCGCTGAAGACGGCCGACTCCGGCTACCTGACGCGGCGGCTGGTGGACGTGGCCCAGGATGTGATCGTGACGGAGTACGACTGCGGCACGGTGGAAGGCATCTACGTGGGTTCGATCGTGGAATCGGGCGAGATCATCGAGGAGTTGCGCGACCGCATCATCGGCCGCGTATCGCTGGAGCGCGTCAAGGACTACGACGGCAACATCGTGGTGGATATGAACCAGGGCATCGACGAGGACATCGCTTCGGCGATTCAGGCCGCCGGCAAGGAGAAGGTAAAGATCCGCTCGGTGCTGACGTGCGAGTCGCGGCGCGGGGTGTGCGCGCTGTGCTACGGGCGCAACCTGGGATCGGGGCGGATGGTGGAGCTGGGCGAGACCTGCGGCGTGATTGCGGCGCAGTCGATCGGCGAGCCGGGCACGCAGTTGACGATGCGTACCTTCCACGTGGGCGGCACGGCCAGCCGCGTGTCAGACAAGTCGCGCCTGGACGCAAAGAACAACGGCTTTGTGCGCTTCATCAACCTGAACACGGTGGAGAGCAGGGATGGCACGCTGGTGGCGATGAACCGCTCGGGTTCGGTGGCGATCCAGGACGAACGCGGCCGCGAGAAGGAGCGCTACCAGGTGGTGTACGGCGCGCGCCTGCGGGTGAAGGACGGCGAGCACGTGAAGCTGGGGCAGTTGCTGGCGGAGTGGGATCCGTACACGTACGCGATTCTGACCGAGATCGGCGGTTCGGTGCAATTCAAGGATCTGCAGGAAGGGATCACGCTGAACGAAGAGGTGGACGAAGTGACGGGCCTCTCGCGTTGGGTGGTGGCCGACAGCCCGGACGAAAAGCGGCAGCCGGCGTTTGTGGTGAAGAACTCGAAGGGCCATAAGCGCTACCTGCTGCCACGCGGCGCTCACCTGATGATTCAGGACGGCGACGATGTGGGGCCGGGTGACGTGCTGGCGAAGATTCCCAAGGAGAGCACGCGCACCAAGGACATCACGGGCGGTTTGCCGCGTGTGGTGGAGTTGTTCGAGGCGCGCAAGCCGCGCGAGACGGCGATCATCAGCGAGATCGACGGCGTGGTTCGCTTCGGCGAAGTGTCGAAGGGGCAGCGCAAGATTTACGTGACGGCGGACAACGGCGACGAGAAGGAATACTCGGTGCCGCGGGGCATTCACGTGAACGTGCAGGAAGGCGAGCGGTTGCGCGCCGGCGACCCGCTGATGGATGGGCCGCTGAACCCGCACGACATTCTGGCGGTGTTGGGCGAAAAAGAGCTGCAGTCTTATCTGGTGAACGAGATCCAGGAGGTTTACCGGCTGCAGGGCGTGGCCATCAGCGACAAGCACATCGAAGTGATTGTGCGGCAGATGCTGCGCTGGGTGCGGATCGACGAAGTGGGCGATACCAATTTCCTGTTGGAGCAGCAGGTGGACCGGTTCCGCTTCCGCGAGGAGAACGAGCGGGTTCTGGCCAACGGGGGCCGTCCGGCGATCGGGCGTCCGCTGCTGCTGGGCATCACGAAGGCGTCGCTTTCGACCGAAAGCTTCATCTCCGCGGCAAGCTTCCAGGAGACAACGCGCGTGTTGACCGAGGCCAGCATCAACGGCGCGGTGGACAACCTGCGCGGGTTGAAGGAGAACGTGATCGTGGGACGGCTGATTCCGGCGGGCACGGGGCTGGAGTACTACCGCAACGTTCAGCTCTCGCCGGAGTTGGAGGAAGCGGCGGCGCGCGTGCAGCAGGAGGTCAGTGCGGAGATCGAAGCCGCCGAGCGCGAACTGGAACTGATGCGGCAGGAAGGCGAGGCCGAGGAAATGGCGGCCGAGTAGGGCTAGCCAACCCGGCAACATTTCTTTCTTTCAGCTCACGGGGCCCGGCGCAAGCCGGGCCTCATTTATGCGCAGTGTTCGGGTGGGTTCGGGATTCCTGGGGTCGGCCAGCATTTGATCGATTTGCCTCTTGGTATTTTTTGCCTTGTACATGGCGGCGTCGGCGAAGCTCAGAAGGCTATCTTGGGTGACGGCATCCTGGGGGTAGAGAGCAATGCCGATGCTGGCCGAACCTTGCAGGACGTACCCCTCGGCGGCAAAGGGCTCTTCGAAGGAACGTTCCAGGCGTTGGGCGATTTCCTCGACATCGGCGCGGCTGCGCACGACCGGGACGAGGGCGGCAAATTCGTCGCCGCCGAGGCGGGCGAGGGTATCGACGGAGCGAAGCTGGCTCTTCATGCGGAGCGCCACTTGCTGCAGATAGAGATCTCCAACCTGGTGGCCGTAGAGGTCGTTGATCTGCTTGAAGTGGTCAAGGTCGATATAGATGAGGCCGAAGATGCCGGCTTTGCGGCGCGCCTCTTCAATCTGGGCGTCGAGACGCTTGTCGAGGGAGAAGCGGTTGTGGATGTCGGTGAGCAGGTCGAACTCGGAGCGGCGGAGGAGATCGGAGTAGAGGCGGCGAGTTTCGATGGCTAGGGTGGCCAGGCCAGCGGCCATGGAGAGGGCTTCGGATTCGATGGGGGCGGGCCTGGTGAGCGGGTCGAAGGCGGCGAAGATGGTGCCGCGCGCGGGTCCGGAGCGGCCGGAGATTTCGTGCTGGACGATGCGCAGGGCGAAGAGTTTCTGCGGGCAGTTTCCCAGTAGCGCCCCGTCGGCGATCTGGCACCAGCAGGGCGAGCCATGGAGCTTGAAGGAGACCAGTTCAGTGATCTGCTCGATGATCTCGGCGAGGGGACGGGAGCCGTTGATGTCCTCAAGGATGCGGCTGCGGCGTTGCTCGATGTAGGCCAATGCGGTGGTTTGGCAGCGCACCTTGCGCTCGATGAACCATCCCCTGGCGCCCACGGCGACCACGACCAGGAGCAGCAAGCCGACGATGAGGACGAGGTTGCGCACGTTCAACCAGGAAGGCCTGGCGACCACCTCAATGTCGTCGAAGGAGCGCAGCAGAATATCGAATGGCAGGGGGCCGTTGAATGGATTGGAATCCTTGAGCATGCAGATGCCGTTCACACGGATTCTGGAGCCCGGCGCAATCTCCTTCATCGGCGGAAGGTGAATATGGCTGGCTGCATCCGGGTGATGGTAAATGGCGGAGAACAGGTGGCCGTCGGAGGCCAGGACAAACTCGTCTTGCGCGGATCCCCGAACCGCCGCCACGACCCGCCCCTGAAGAGAGACCAGGTCGAAGATGTGATTGCTCGAGGACAGTTGCTGCCAGGCTGACGGCAGCGGCTGAACGGGCGCTTGGATTCCGCTATCCCGGATCTCGCCATGCGTCAGGGCCAGAAAGCCGTCCTGCACGTCGGGAAAACCGGTGGCATCTGCCAGGTCGCCGATGCGGAGAGGAATGTTGGACTGGGTCATGATTCGCAGGCTCCAGGCTCCGTCTTGCAGCACAACGACCGAACCGGGCTGGTAATAGGTGATGGACCCGTGCACCCGCACTCTTGGAGTGAAATCATGCACATTGCGGCGGGTGAGGACCTCCGCCATGGGAGTCATCGGCAGGGACAGTGGATTCGCGCTGGCGCGCTTTAGAATCTTTACGTCCGCAATTGTCGGAACGTAGAGCTTGATTCCGGTTTCCTGCAACTTGCCGTCGAGTTTTCCCGTAGCAACCCCGGTGACCTCGACCTCGGCATCCAACAGTTCCTTGCGCGCGCTCGCATCGTCGCTGTCCAGGACCGCGTCAACGTAACCCTTGTTCGTGATCATCTGCAGGTAGGTGGGCCCATTCGCGCCCCACGCCGGATCGGCGGAGCGGACCACCGCGCGCACCGTGACCAGCAGGCAGTCGCTCTGCATGCGAATCAAATCATCGAAGCTGGCTGGCACCGGTTTGGGCACGCCGCCGTGACGGAGCAGGGTTACGCTATCGCTCATCACAAAGGGGCGGAAGCTGTCCTGCGTTCTTCCTCGCACCAGCACGCGATCGCCTGGAACCAGCCTGGCATCCATCGGCGCCCGCACATAAATGCCCACGTCGCCGTTCTGGACAAACAGCATGTTTTCATACCCGCGGTAGTAAGTGACCGTTGCCTCGAAGGCTACGGGCAGCCTCTTGCTGGCCCCGGCATTGCCCAAGGCGTGGATATCGCGCAGGGTGGTGAGGGTGGCTGGCGCCGCTGCGCAGGCCGCGGAGGCCCATCCGAGGGCGATGGCGAATGTGGTGATCAATCTCTTCATCGGGCAGAATCCAGTCGCACCAGTGTCGTGTTCTCTGGCCTCTGAGAGTTTCTATCGGCAGAACTCGCCGCATGAATCACTTCAGTGCACAGAAAAGCCAATGCCTGGAGGGCGCGGCGCGGCGGTGGACGTGGCCGCAGGGCGGGGTGGGAAAGGCGTGGAGTCCGCCGCGGCCCAGAGTGCCGGGAGGAAAACCAGGCCGGGGCTTTGTCAGGCGGGGTCTTTGGGTGTGAGTTTGGGATTCTGGTGACCGGCCAGCGCGGTTGCGATCTGTCGTTTGTTGTGTTTTGCGACGTACATGGCGGCGTCGGCGGCATTGAGGAGGCTGTCTTTGGTGTTGCCGTCCTGGGGGTAGAGGGCGATGCCCACACTCGCCGAACCATGGAGGATGTTGCCCTCAACCTCAAAAGGGCCGTCGAAGCAGCGTTCGAGGCGGAGGGCGATCTCCTCGACATCGGCACGGCTGCGCACGACCGGGACCAGGGCGGCGAATTCATCGCCGCCGAGGCGGGCGAGGGTATCTACGGAGCGGAGCTGGCGCTTCATGCGGACCGCCGCTTGTTGCAGATAGAGATCTCCAACCTGGTGGCCGTAGAGGTCGTTGATCTGCTTGAAACCGTCGAGGTCGATGTAGACGAGGCCGAAGATGCCGGCATTCTGGCGCGCATCGTCAATCTGATCGTCGAGACGCTTGTCGAGGGAGAAGCGGTTGTGGATGTCGGTGAGCAGGTCGAACTCGGAGCGACGGAGAAGGTCGGAGTAGAGGCGGCGAGTCTCGATGGCCAGGGTGGCCAGGGCAGCCGGCATGGTGAGGGCTTCCAATTCGATGGGGGAGGGCTTGGTGAGCGGATCGAAGGCGGCAAAGAGGGTGCCGCGCGCGGCTCCGGAGCGGGCGGGGATTTCGTGCTGGACGATGCGCAGGGCGGAGAGTTTCTGCGGGCAGTTTCCCAGTAGCGCTCCGTCGACGATCTGGCACCAGCAGGGCGCACCTTTCAATTTGAAGGAGACCAGCTCAGTGATTTCCTCGATGATCTCGGCGAGGGGACGGGAGCCGTTGATGTCCTCAAGGATGCGGCTGCGGCGGCGCTCGATGTAGGCCAATGTGGCGGTTTGGCGGCGCACCGTGCGCTCGATGAACCATCCCCTGGCGCCCACGACGATGACCACCGCGAGGAGCAAGCCGACGAGAAGGATGAGGTTGCGCACGCTCAGCCAGGAAGGCTCGGCGACCAACGCAACATCGTCGAAGGAACGGAGCAAGATATTGAAGGGCACCTCTTGTTGGGCAGGATTGATGGTATTGGCTTGCACGACCATGCAGATGCCGGTGACGCGGATTTTGGCTCCCAGCGGAACCTGCTTCATCGGCGGAAGCGTGCCGTTGGTGAGCGGATGGCGGTAGATCGCGGTGAAGAGTTTGCCATTGGAGGCCAGAACAAACTCGTCCTGCGAGTCCTCCCGGACCGCGGCCGCCACCTGGCCCTCGATGGAGACCAGATCGTTCTGATGGCCTTCGGGGCTACCGCTGTTCCAGGTAGCCAGATGGCCCCAGGTCGACGGTTGCGGTGGGATGGGCTTGAAGATGTGGCTGTCCTGGACTTTGCCGTCGGTCAGGGCCAGGAAGCTATAACGAGCGTCGGGAAAGCCGGTTGCTTCGGCTACATCGCCGATCCGCATAGGATCACTGGCATGGGTCGAGATCCACAGGCTTTTCGCGCCGTCCTCAAGCACGACCGCCGAACCAGGCTCATAATACGTGATGGTTCCCTGGACCCGAACTCTGCGCGACAGATCGTTCACGCGGTAGGCGGACAGAACCTGGTCCATGGGCGTGACCGGGAGCGAGTCTGGACTTGTTTGGGCGCGCTTCAGAATCTTCACATCCGCAAACGTGGAGACTTCGAGGAGGATGCCGGTGAGCTGCGACTTGCTGTCGAATTCTCCCGATACGACCCCGGTGACTTCCACGTCGGCGTCCAGCAGTTCCTTGAGCATGCCGGCGTCGCTGCCGAGGACCGTCGCGTCAATAGAACCCCCGTCCATGAGCAGCTTCAGGTAAACGCCGGGTATATTCTCGAAGTTCACTGCGTCAGCGCTGCGGACGGTGGCGCGGACAGTGACTCTCATGCAGTCCAGCTCCGCGCGGATCAACTGTCCAAAGCCGGCCGGCACGGGCATGGGCAGGGCGCCGGGGTGAAGCCGGGTTACGCTGTCGCTGAGCACATCCGGGCGGAAGCTGTCCCGCGTCTTTCCTCGCACCAGCACGCGATCGCCGGGAGCCAGATCCTGATTCGGTTTGGTCTGCACATAGATGGCCTCGGTTCCCTCCTGAACGAACAGGTCGACGTCACTGCTGTTGTAGTAGGTAACGGTGGCCTCGAAAGCGACGGGCAGTCCTTTTTGGGCATCTGGTCGAGAAAGGGCGTGGATGGCGTGCAGCGTCGTGAGGGCGGCGGGCTGGGCTGCCCAGGCAACCGAGGTCCATCCGAGAATGATCGCCAGCGCCTTCGTTGATCCCTTCATCGGAAGAACCTCATCGAACCAGTGTTGTCCAGTCTGCCCCTGGAAAGTCCCAGCCTGCAAGAGTCGCCGAATGAATCACTCAGCCCGAAAACAGGCGGTGCGCCCCACAGGAAAGGAAAATACTGGCAGTCCGCGCGCTTTCATCTTACTATCCCGGAATCCCGGCAGGATGGCAGCCGTCCGGTCGGCGTGGTGGGATCGGGCCGGGCTCGGGGCGCTGGAGGAGGCGAAGCCGGGCCTTTTGTTATTCGAGGTGCCGGGACGTGCGCCTGGGCTCGTGGGTTGATGCCTCCATTTCCACGACGTGCCGGCGGGTGTGCTTTGCGACGTACATGGCGGTGTCGGCGGCATTGAGGAGGCTGTCTTTGGTGGCGCCGTCCTCGGGGTAAAGGGCGATGCCGACGCTTGCCGAGCCACGGAGGATGAAGCCCTCGACGGCAAAGGGCTCGTCGAAGCAGCGTTCGAGGCGGACGGCAATCTCCTCGACGCCGGCGCGGTTGGGAACCACCGCGACCAGGGCGGCAAACTCGTCCCCGCCGAGGCGCGCCAGCAGGTCGTGGGAGCGAAGCTGGCGTTTCATCCTGAGGGCAACTTCCTGGAGATACAGGTCGCCGATCTGGTGGGTATAGAGGTCGTTGACCATTTTGAACTCATCGAGGTCGATGTAGATGAGGCCGAAGATCCCGGCTTTCTGGCGGGCCTCCTCGATGAGGGCGTCGAGATGCTTGTCGAGGGAGAAGCGGTTGTGGATGTCGGTGAGCAGGTCGAATTCGGAGCGGTGGACCAGGTCGGAGTAGAGGCGGCGGGTTTCGATGGCCAGGGTGGCCAGGCGCGCGACGACGGAGAGCGCGTCGGATTCGGTGGCTGAGGGCTGAGCGGCGGGATCGAATGCGGCGAAGAGAGTGCCGAGGGGCGCGCCGGCGCGGGCATGGATATCCTCGCGGAGGATGCGGAGGGATTCGGGAGCAGGCGGGTAATTTCCCAGGCGAGCGCCACCGGTGACCTCGCACCAGCAGGGAGCGCCATGGAGCCGGAAAGAAGCCAGAGCCGTGATTTGTTCGAGGATTTCAGCCAGGGGACGGGATCCGTTGATGTCCTCGAGGATGCGGCTGCGGCGCTTTTCGAGCTGGGCCATGTGGCGCTCAAGGGCGGCTTCGGCTTCAATACGGACAGACAGGGCAGCGGTCTGGCGGCGCACTTTTCGGTTCAGGGTTACGCCCCAAACGACCGCCGCGATCACCACCAGGAGCAGTATGCTGACGGCACGAGTAAGATTTCGAATGCTGAGCAACGAAGGCTCGGCGACAACGGCAATATCGTCGTAGGAGCGCATGAGGATGGTGAAGGGCACCTGGGCGTTGAAGGGGTTGGAATCATCGAGCATGCAGATACCGGTGATGCGGATTCTGGAACCCAGCGGGATCTGCTTCATGGGCGGAGGGGGCTCGCGAACCAGGCTGATTGGGGGCGGATGGCGGTAGATTGCGGAGAACATTTGACCATCCGAGACCAGAACATACTCGTCCTGGGCGGCCTCCCGGACCTCCATGACCACTTGCCCTTCGATGGAGACCAGATCGAAGACATTGCCGCTCAATACCAGTTGCCGCCAGGTGGCCGGTTGCGGTGGGATGGGCGCTTGCACCAAGCTATCCTGGATTGCGCCGTTGGTGAGGGTTAGAAAGCCGTCATGCAGACCCGGGAAGCCGGTCACGTCCGCCAGGTCGCCGATATGCATGGGGGCGATGGTATGGGTCTGGATCCACAGACTTTTTTTGCCGTTTTGGAGTACGATAGCCGAACCGGGCTGATAGTAGGTGATGGTTCCCTGGACCCTGATTCTCTGCGAGAGAACCTGGACATGATAGCCGGTGAGGATCTGATCCATGGGGGTGACCGGGAGGGACAAAGGGCTGGCGCCGGCGCGCTTCAGAACCTTCACATCCGCGAATGAGGAGACGTGGAGCAGTATCCCTGTCTGCTGCATCTTGCCGTCGAATCTTCCCGAGGCGGCGCCAGTGACCTCGACATCGGCGTCCAGCAGGTCTTTGAGCGGACCGGGATTGTCACTATCCACAACCGCGTCAATGGTGCCCCCGTCGGTGAGCATCTGCAGGCTGATACTGCGCACATCCGAGCTCAGGACCAGGTCGGCGGCGCGGACCCTGGCACGGACGGAAACCAGTATGCAGTCGCGCTGGGCGCGGATCAACTGGTCGTAGCTGGCTGGGACGGGGCTGGGCAGGGCGCCGTGGCGCAGGAGGGTGATGTCGTTGCTAAGGACAAAGGGACGAAAGCTCTCGTGGGTTGTACCTTTGATGAGGATGCGGTCGCCTGGAACCAACCTGGCATCGGTAGTGGGCTGTACATAGATGGCCACGTCGCCGTCCTGGACGAACATGGTCTTTTCATAGCTGCGGAAGTAAGTAATTGTCGCTTCGAAGGCGACGGGAAGCGCATGGCTGGCCTGCTCATTGCTGAGGGCGTGGATGGCGCGCAGGGTAGTGAGAGGCGTGGGCGCCGCTGCCCAGGCAACGGCGGCCCAACCGAGAAAGATCGCAACCGCTGGAATCCATCTCTTCATCGGGAAACATCGGGCCATGCGGGAATAGTGGCGCTCGACCCCTGAAAACCCTATCGGCAGAGTTCGACCCATGAATCACTCCGGGGTGAAGGATCATCCTGAAGAGCGCGCGCTATTGGAGTTTGCCGGAAACCCTTGCGGGACCATCTTCCTCTCATGTGAGTCTGTTTTAATGACCTATTGGGTGATGGCGGGCTGAGGCAGGCCCGCCGATAATGTGGGTGGAGGGTTATCGGGCCCGTGCAGTGCAGCCGCTGGGGCGTCTGCGCGGCATGGGGGCTGGCCAGAGTACGCCGCAGGGAGGCGTTTGAATGTCGAAGAGTGCCGAAATCATTCGCGATGGATCGCCTCTCCCGCACAGCGGCACGCAGGCGCTGCCTACGCGCCGGATTCGGGTCATCGGGGTGCCGCTGGATATGGGCGCCAGCCGGCGCGGGGTGGACATGGGGCCCTCCGCGATGCGGGTGGCGGGACTGGAGGCGCGGCTGGAGGCGCTTGGCCACCAGGTGACCGATGGTGGCAATATCCGCGTGGAGATTGCCGAGACACGGACCTCGGGCAGCAAGAGCGCGCGCTATTTGACGGAGATTGCAGAGACCTGCACGCGGACGGCCGAGGCGGTGGTGAAGACGCTGGAAGAGGGCATGACGCCGCTGGTGCTGGGCGGTGACCACTCGCTGGCGGCCGGGTCGGTGTCGGGGGTGGCGGAGTTCTATCGCCGGAGGGGGGAGAAGATCGGCTTGATCTGGATCGATGCGCACTCGGACATCAACACGCCGGAGACTTCGCCGTCAGGGAATGTACACGGGATGCCGCTGGCGGCGCTGCTGGGACTGGGGCCGGAGCTGCTGGGGAACATTTTTGGCTACTCGCCGAAGGTTGCGGCGGAGAATACGGTGCTGATTGGGTTGCGGGACATCGACTCGGCGGAGCGGGAGAACATTCATCGCGCCGGGGTAGCCGAGGTTTATACGATGCGGGACATCGACGAGCGGGGCATGCGGACGGTGATGGAAGAGGCGCTGCGGGCGGCGGGGAGCGGGACGGCGGGCTACCATGTGTCGCTGGACATGGACTGGATCGACCCGGAGGACGCGCCGGGGGTGGGCACGCCGGTGCGGGGCGGCGCGACGTACCGGGAGGCGCACCTGGCGATGGAGATTCTGGCCGATCACGGACGGCTGCTGAGCTTTGAGATTGTGGAGGTGAACCCGGTAATCGACGAGCATAACCGGACGGCGGACCTGGCGGTGGAGTTGGCTTGCTCGGCGTTTGGGAAGAAGATACTGTGAGGGGGTTCTACACTGGATCAGGGCCGCGTCTTGTGTGCCTATGGTGGTGATTAGGAAGGAAATGACGAAAAAACTGCGAGTTGGGGTTTTGTTTGGCGGGCGGAGCGGGGAGCATGAGGTTTCGCTGCTCTCGGCGGCTTCGATTTTGAAGGCGATCGACCGGAAGAAGTTTGAGGTGGTGCCGATCGGGATCACCAAGGACGGCCACTGGCTGGCGGCCGGGGATGCGCACAACCTGCTGGAGGGCGACCAGAGCGCCGTGGCGCGGCGACTGCGGGCCGGCGATCCGGAGGCGACGCCGGGAGCCAAGCTGCTGCACGAGGGGATTCCCACGCTGCTGGCGCCGGAGCCGGTTGAGAGCAGTGCGGCGCTGACGGCGGGGAGCGTGCGGCCGGCGGCGGCGAATCTGGACGTGGTGTTTCCAGTGCTGCACGGGACGTTTGGCGAGGATGGGACGATCCAGGGGCTGTTCGAGCTGGCGGGGATCGCGTATGTGGGCTCGGGGGTGCTGGGGTCGGCGGCGGGGATGGATAAGGACGTGATGAAGCGGCTGTTTGCGCAGGCTGGGCTGCCGATCGTGAAGCACGTCACGGTGCTGCGGGCGGAGTGGGAAAAGCAGCCGGGGAAGGTGATTGCGCAGGTGGAGGCGGCGCTGAAGTACCCGGTGTTTGTGAAGCCGGCGAACCTGGGGTCGTCCGTGGGGATCAGCAAGGCGCACGAGCGCACGGAGTTGGGGCCGGCGCTGACGCTGGCCGCCAAATACGACCGCAAGCTGGTGGTGGAGCAGGGAGTGGGCGGCAAGATCCGCCGCGGCGGGCAGGCAGCCAAGGCGCGGGAGCTGGAGGTTGGGGTGCTGGGCAACGACGATCCAAAGGCCAGCGTGGTGGGCGAGATCGTTCCCGGCAAGGAGTTCTACGACTACGAGGCCAAGTATTTGTCGGAGGGGTCGGCGGCGGTGATTCCGGCGAAGCTGAGCAAGGCGGAGACGAAGCGGATCAGGGAGATGGCTGTGGAGTCGTTTCGGGCCTGCGATTTGTCGGGGCTGGCGCGGGTGGACTTTCTGATGGAGCCGGACGGGAAGCGGCGGATTTTTTTGAACGAGGTGAATACGCTGCCGGGGTTTACCCAGATCAGCATGTATCCGAAGCTGTGGGAGGCGACGGGGGTCAGCTACAAGGAGCTGATTACGCGGTTGATCGAGTTGGCGCTGGAACGGCAGGCGGAGAAGAGCAGGACGACGTATAGCAGGGATTAGGGATCAGGGATCAGGGATCAGGGATCAGGGATCAGAGATCAGAGACCAGGGATCATCTTCCTGGGGCCAGCGAACGGGAGCGAATTATCTTGCTTGGGAACTGCCTGCTTGCTTCTGGTGTCTAAAGAGACAGTTGGTTGGTTCGGCATCGGTTGGGGTTGCAGACTACTGAGGCCTGACCCCTGATCTCTGACCCCTGTATTGCCGTATTCTGGATTTGAGGAAACTGTGCGATGACTTTGATGGACGCTCCTGCGTTTGATTATGTCCGCGACCGGCGCCGCAGTGTGATTCTGTACGCGTCCGTGGGGCTGCTGCTGGCGCTGTTTGTGGGGTGGTGGCTGGTGGCCGGCAGGCCGGTGGATTTCCCATGGAACTGGAACAACCATCTGCTGGGGCGGTCGGCGGTGAACCGGTTCCTGACGGCGGTGGAGAAGAACGACCTGCCCGAGGCCTATGGGATCTGGATGCACGACAAGGACTGGCAGCAACACCCGGCGCAGAATGGGGCCTATCCGTTTTCGCGGTTCCAGGAGGACTGGAGTTCGACCAGCCCGGACAACGAGTACGGGGTAATCCAGAGCCACCAGATCGTGGCGGCGCGGATGTATGGCAATGTGCTGATGTTGGCGGTGATGATCAACGGGCGCAAGAGCAAGGCGCTGAATCTGGATTACGACCCCAAGGCGCATACACTGAGTTTCTCGCCGCCGGGGGTGGAGATTTATCTGGGGCCGTAAGCGCCAGTGAGTCAGCAAGTAAGCGGGGTTAGCGGAGCTGGCGGAGGTGGCGCGGTTGCCGCTTGAAGATTCGAGCGAGGGAGCTTTGGGGCTCCATTCTCTTGGCGGAAGGGCGGAGGGGATGGAGCCCTCGGGCTTTATTCAGGCATCGAGAGATTTTTTCGGCGATCCTGGCCTGTTGGTTTGCATCGAACAGGCGAGGAGAAGACGATGCCCCAGAGCACGCATGATCGAGCCGCTGAACTCCACAACCTTGCAGAGCATGCCCATGCTGCCGCTGCTGCCGCCCACGGCAAGGCAGATCATCTGACCGCTCATGAACTGAGCAAAAAGGCTCTCGAACACTCGCTGAACGCCTATAAGCACTCCGAACAACTGGTCGAGGAAGCGGAAAAGTCCAGCAAAGCGTAAGCAGGAAGGGGTTTGAAAGTGCGGGACTCAACAAGAAGTCCCGCGCGACTGGCTTCCCTGCGGGAGCGACAGCGCTGAAGTTGAACCTTGCAGCCGCCTTTTGCGCTATCCAAGGGCTGCGAGGGCGGTCTCCAGGCTGGCGGGGTCTTCGACGTTGAGGGATTTTTGAGAGGGGTCGATCTGGCGGAGCAGGCCGCAGAGGACTTTGCCGGGGCCGACCTCGATGAAAATGCTGGCGCCGGCGGCTACGAGCGAGTTCATGCAGTCGGACCAGCGGACGGCGGCGGTGACCTGGCGGATGAGGGCGTCGCGGACGGCTTCGGCGGTGGTGACCAGGCTGCCGGTCACGTTGGCGGCAACGGGGATGCAGGGATCGGCCAGGATGAGGGTGGAGAGGACGCGGGCGACTTCTTCCTGGGCGGGCTGCATGAGAGCGCAGTGGAAGGGCGCGCTGACGGGGAGCATGACGGCGCGGCGCGCGCCTTTGGCTTTGACCAGGGCCGAGGCTCTTTCGACGGCCGCGAGGGCGCCGGAGATGACGGTCTGGGTGGGGGAGTTGAAGTTGGCGGCGGCCACGGTGAGGCCGGTCTCGGCCTCGGCTTCACGGCAGGCTGCGGCTACCTGGTCGGCGGGGAGCGCGAGGACGGCGGCCATGGCGCCCTGGCCGGCGGGGACGGCCAGTTGCATGGCGCGGCCACGGGCCTTGACGGCGCGGACGGCGTCGGCAAAGCCGAGCGTTCCGGCGGCCACGTGGGCGGACCACTCGCCGAGGGAGTGGCCGGCGGCCAGGGACGGCTGGACGCCGTGCTGGGCGAGGACGCGCCAGGCGGCGACGCTGACGGTGAGAATGGCCGGCTGGGTGTTTTCGGTGAGGCGCAGGTCTTCTTCAGGGCCTTCGAAGATCAGTTTGGAGAGCGGAAAGCCGAGGGCTTGATCGGCTTCGGCAAAGGTTTGTGCGGCGATGGGGAAGCGAGCCCCGAGTTCGCGGCCCATGCCAACGGCCTGCGAACCCTGCCCCGGAAAGAGAAAGGCGATCTTTGTGGACATTTCAGAGAGATTTTATCCTGCCGAGCCGGCCGCCGCTAGGCCCGATCGCATTGTCAGGATGTGCGCAATTGAATTGGCGGGAGAATCTTTGAGCGCAGCCCTGTGGAAGACCCGGGGGGCAATCAGATCGCTGTGAGCTGAGCGAGCAGACCCGCTCTGAGCGGCTCATCGAGGAAGGCCGCGCGCAGAGCCTCGCGGTTGCAGGCGAGCAAATCTTCGGCGCCCCAGCCGAAGTGCTGTCGCAGCCGGTCATACTCCTGGTCCAACGTCACGTTGGCGATGGTGCGCGCATCGGTGTTGATGCCCAGAGACACGCCGGCCCGCAACAATCGATCGACAGGGTGGGCGCCATAGGTGAGAAACGCGCGCGTCTGCACATTGCTGCTGGGACAAACCTCAAGATGGATGCGTTCGCGGCGCAAATGTTCCACCAGGGACGCGTCTTCGATGCTGCGCACACCGTGACCGATCCGCGATGGCGCAAAGGCCCGCAGCGTCTCCCATACGCTGCCGGCGCCGCGCGCTTCTCCAGCGTGGGCCGTGCGGCCAAGACCATGGTCAAGCGCGTAGCGGAAGGCCGGGATATGAGCGTCGATGGAAAACCCCGCTTCGTCTCCGGCGATATCGAGCGCCACCACGCGGCTACCCTTGAAGCGTTCTACAAGTTGCGCCGTCAACAGGCTCTGCGCGCGGTTGAAGTGCCGGAGCGTGCAAAGGATCAGACGCGCTTCGATCCCGGTGGCTTCGATGCATTGTTCCGCAGCGCGATCGACAGCCGCAACCACAGCCTCGGGTGTGAGTCCTGCCGCGGTATGCAACAAGGGGGCGAAACGAATCTCCGCATAAATGACCCCATCCTGGCTCAACTGTTCAAACAGGTCTTCAGTGACGAGGCGAAGGGCGTCTTCACTCTGCATCAACTGAAATCCACGCGGGGCCCGGGTTAGAAAATCAGCCAGGCTGGTGCACTGGGGCGGAGCGATGAACTCGGCGTCGAACTCCCGGCGGGAGATGGAAGGGACAAGCCGGGAGACAGCCTGGTAGCTCAGCGAGCAGTCCAGATGCAGGTGCAATTCGACTTTAGGCATTTTCGGCATCTGCCGAAGTGTCTCCAGAGGAGAGCCGGGACTAATTCCAGCGCTTCTTGTCGTCGGGGTCTTCGTCGATTTGCTTGCCGTGGCCGTCGAAGCGGACGGTGCGTCCCTGGGAACGCATGTAGACCTCGAACTTGCGGGCGGCGCGGCGGCGCTTCCAGCGGTAATAGCGGTTGCGCAGGCCGTACCATTGTTCGCTGAAGGCGAAGGAGAGGCCGCGGCGCGGGGCGAGGCGGATGAAGAGCAGGCCTGCGAGCGCTCCGCCCAACTGGGCAAAGGCGTACATGCGCTGCTGGCCGAAGAGCATGGCGATGGAGATGAGGGCGAAGAGGATGGCCAGGTAGCGGGCCTTGATGCCGATGGTGAAGAACAGCAGGAACTCCATGTTGCCGTAGAGCGTGCCAATGGCGACCAGGAGGCCGAAGATGCCGCCAAAGCAGCCGTAGAGGGGGATTTCGAGGAGCGGAAGCCCGAGCGTGCCGCTGACCGCGTAGATGGCGATGGCCGCGGCCGCGGTGCCGAGGACGGAAACGGCGTAAAGGCTGGTGACCCAGCTTGAGGTGTGCAACTGCTCAAGAAAGCCGGCCAGAAACCAAAGGGAAAGCAGTTCGAAGAGGGTTCCGATGAGCCCGAGATGGATGAAGCTGTAGGTGAGGGGTTGCCAGAGGGCGCCGTGGAGGAAGGCTTTGGGAAGGAAGACGAGGAGGCTGGCCAACTGCCCCGCACCGGCCGGAAACGCAAATTGGGCCAGAAGCAAGGCAAAGAAGGCGAAGAGATTGACGAGAATCAGGCGGCGCGTGGCGCCGCGGAAGTCGGGGAAGGAAAACGGACTGGAGCCGAGTCTGGGCATCGTTGTGAACAGGGTAAACGGTGGAGCAGGCGAGTGTCATGGGGCGCAGGAAACGCGGCGAAGAGCGTTGCCCAAAGTGCTTACGGCGTTCCCGGAACGGGTCCGGCAACCGGCCCCTTGGCGGGAGTTGAGGGCAGATCGGGGACTTGCAGGACCAGGCCTGCGGAGTCGCTCCTGTGTGTGATGGGCAGCTCCGCTGTGCCATAGGACTTGAGGGTCTTGGATTGCGTGCCATGGGCTGCGGGCCGGGCAGTCCGCCTCGTGAAGCCTCGGTTACAGTCTAACCGATTGCGGGAGCCGCGGCGGGCGGGGATGGTGTGTTGCGGCGGCCCGGAAGGCTCGATCGGCTGCTGGAATTCATGGGAGATTGTCCGCGGTTCGGAGTTCCGGTTGCGGATGCGGCTTGTGGCTCTTGACCTGAGGCCGGGTTCTCCCTAAAGATAGCGATGTCATGCCGCAAGGCGCCGTCGTCTTACAATACGCAATCTTTCGGAAAGCGAGGAGGCTGCCATGGCCAACTGTCCTGAGTGCGAGAATGGACTAGACATCGAATTGGACGAAGTGGAAGAAGGCGACGTGGTCACCTGCGATGAGTGCGGAACGGAGTACGAGGTGGTCGGCGTGGAGCCGCTGGAGTTGGCGCGGGTGGGCGGCGACCTGGATGAGGACGAGGACGAGCTGTTTGAAGAGGATGAGGAGGAAGAGTGAGGCTTGGTTGCGCGCAATTGGCTGCCGGAGCGGCGCTTGCCGTTCTGGCGGCAGGGTTGGTTCCGATGGGGCAGGGGAGCGGGTCGATTGGTCCGGTGGAGGCGCAGGCCCAGAATCTGGGTCAGCGCGTGGTGCTGGGGACCGTGGTGGACAGCGGTTCCGCCCCGGTTGCCGGCGCCACCGTATTTCTGAAGGACCTGAAGAGCAAGTCGATCCGCAGTTATACTTCCGCCCCCGACGGCAGGTTCCGGTTTACGCAGGTGAACATGGCGGAAGACCATGAGCTGTGGGCGGAAAAGGAAGGGAAGAAGAGCGCAACCAAGACGGTGAGTTCGTGGGACGCGCGCAAGGAGTTCGAGACGGAGCTGAAGCTGAAGTAGTGCGGCTTCAACCCTCCAGCTTTTTCACCACGAGTTCATTGAGCAGAGCGGGGTTGGCTTGGCCTTTGGTGGCTTTCATGACCTGGCCGACGAAGAAACCGGCGACGGTCTTCTTGCCGCCGCGGTAGTGCTCGACCTGTTTGGGGTTGGCGGCGATGACCTGGTCGATCAGGGCTTCCAAGGCTGAGGTGTCGGTGATCTGCTCGGGCTTCTCGCGGTCGTAGACGGCGGGGAAGTCTTCACCGTTCTCAAAACACACATCGAACAACTGTTTGAGCTGTTTGGAGCTGATTTTGGCTTCGTCGAGGAGATCGGCGGCCTGGACGATACCGGCCATGGAGACGGGCGATTGTTCCTGTTCGAGGCCGAGGGCTCTGAGGCGTCCGCCGACCTCGCTGAGCAGCACGTTGGCGACGCGGCGAGGGTTGCGGGCGGTGCGGGCGGCGGCTTCAAAGCGATCCGCGAACTCGCGGGATGCGGTGAGCGTGGCGGCGTCCTGCGCGTTGAGCTCATACTCGGCGATCATGCGGGCGCGGCGGGCTTCAGGCAACTCGGGGAGCTTTTTGGCCGTGTCGGCGAGAAACTCCGCGGAGACGATCAGCGGCGGCAGGTCGGGCTCGGGGAAATAGCGGTAGTCGTGGGCCTGCTCCTTGGAGCGCATGGAATAGGTGCGGCCCTCGGCGGCGTTCCACGTGCGGCTCTCCTGGATCACGCGCCCGCCGGACTCGAGGACTTCGATCTGGCGCTCGATTTCGTATTCGAGAGCGGCGCGGACGAAGCGGAAGCTGTTGACGTTCTTGACTTCGGCCTTGGTGCCGAACTTGGACGCGCCTTTGAGGCGGACGCTGACGTTGGCGTCGCAGCGCAGCGAACCCTCCTCCATGTTGCAGTCGGAGACGCCGGTGTAGAGAAGGATTTCTTTCAATCTTGTCAGGTACTCGAAGGCCTCGTCTGCGGTGCGGATGTCGGGCTCGGAGACGATTTCGATGAGCGGCGTGCCGCAACGGTTGAGGTCGATGTAGGTGTGGGTTGCGGAGTCGGCAAAGCCCTCGTGGAGGCTCTTGCCGGCGTCTTCTTCCATGTGCAGGCGGGTGATGCCGATGCGCTTCAAGACGCCGTCCGCGGTCGGGACTTCGATAAAGCCGTGCTCGGCGATGGGCTTGTCGAACTGGGAGATCTGGTAGCCCTTGGGCAGGTCGGGATAGAAGTAGTTCTTGCGGGCGAAGATGGAGCGCTCGCGGACCTCGCAACCCAGGGCCAGGGCGGCGAGGGTGGCGAACTCGACGGCCCTGGCGTTGAGCACCGGGAGAGCGCCGGGCAGACCCAGGCAGACGGGACAGATGTTGGTGTTGGGCTCCGAGCCGAATTGGTTGGCGCAACCGCAGAAGGCCTTGGTGGCGGTGAGCAACTGGACGTGGACCTCGAGTCCTATGACGGGCTCGTACTTGGCCAGGACTTGGGGTGAGAGGGCGGCGGGCATATGTGACCTTGATTTTAGCGCGAAGGAACGGTTGAGGGCGGCTGAGGATGGCCGCCTCACGATTGACGTTCGTCGGGGCACAGTAACAGTTGGATCGCGCTAACCTCTCAATCCAGCATCATTTACATACGGAAGCCCCTGCGGCCGCTCTACTCCCAAGGACGAAGTCCGCACGCACGCCAACATAGCACGGATGTTCTCAGGGGGAGTATCGGCTGGGATTGCACAGCCGCTATTGAGCACAAAGCGCGGACTATCCGCAAACACGTTCAAGAGTTCTTCCGTTTTGAGCTTCACCAATTCGGGAGTCCCTCGGGCAAGAACTTCGCTAGGGTCGATGTTGCCAAAGAAAGTGACCTTATCCTTGAAGAGATCGTGCGCCAACTGGGTGTTGGTCTTGAAGTCGATCTCCAAGGCGTCCGCTCCGATATCCAGCATCTGCTTGAGGATGCGGTCGGTTTTCCCGCAGATGTGGAGGAGATAGGGCCGTCCTTCCCGATGAGAGCATGCTGCAACCCGCCGTTCGTACGGCAAGGCGTAGGCGCTATAGAAGCGCGGCGATAACATGTCGGGTCCGGCCGGGCTATCGCCGTTGGAAATCATGTGCGCGCCCGTTTCTGCCATCAGCTTGACGAATTGGCAGGTGATCCCCGTGCAGTACTCGAGCAGGGCGTGGACCAGTTCGTCGTCTTGCTGGCCAGCCACATCCATGAGCCACTGATCCAGACCGCGCATGGCTCCCGCCAGCGAGAAGGGCGATTGATCGCAGTTGCCGCGTATGAATAGTTCTTGCCCATACTCGCGCACCAGGATCGCAACCGCCTCAGTCAGTATCTGAATTCTGGGATCGCGGGATAAATCGACGGGATCGAGATCCCGCACACCTTCCAGTGCCGGCAAACAGGAGCCGTGGGAGCGAGCCGGGTTGTCTTCCGGGAAATCGACTGGAACGCCGACAGCGCCGGCGAGAGTCACGGTATCGACATCGACGAAGATGCCGTCGAGCCGATAGCGCTCAGCCGCCTCTCCGAAACATCGAGCCATCAATCTCGGGTCTTCGCGAAACTGGCGCATCGTGACGCCAGCCTCTCGCGCCGCCATCATGAAATTGTGCAGCATAACCGGCGTGCGGTCGGGCCAGTTGCCATTCAACGCAGCGGCAATTCTCTGCCGTCCATTCATCGTGTTTCACCCTTCATGCGCCGGCCGCGGACTCAGCTCAACCTCTGGATTCACGGTCGGGGAACTTCGCCGAGGCTTTACTCCGCCGGATCGTCGGCCGTAAACGGCGAGCAGCAAGGCTTCTCGGTAGCATGAAAATTCATCATCTCCACGCGAATCCCATCCGGGTCGTACATGTTGAACTGGTACTTGCCGTCCTTGCCGATTTTGGGCTGGTCGTCGTGACGCCCGGTGAGGCGGTTGCCGTCCGCGAGCACTTTGTAGGCTTGGGGGACGGATGCTTCTCCGATGGAGAGGTGGTCGAGGACGCCGAGCTGCTGCTGGGAGATGGTGGCTGGAATGCCGGAGCCGGAGGGGCCGCTGGTGAGCATGTATTCAACCCAGTCGTGGCTGTCGGGGGCCTGCTGGCTCACCCAGTCGAGTTTGCCTTCCACCATGCCGCCAAACCAGTAGGGGCGGAAGCCGAGGAGATCGCGGTAGAAGGTGTCTTCGATGACGCGGCTGTGAACCAGGAAACCGACGTGGATGATGTGACGGCCGATGACCGAGGGGGCGGCGAGCGGCTTGAGCACCGCGGGAGGCTGGACGAACTCGACCTTGTTGCCTTCGGGGTCCTTCACCGTGAACCAAACGCTGCCGTCGGCGCCCTTTTCGACCGTGGGCGGTGTCTTCCATGACCTGGCGGCGAGATACCTGCGCAGCCCTTCGGCGTCGTCGGTGTTCCAGGCGGTGTGGTCGAGGCGGTTGATGCCGGCGCCCTCGGGGAGCGGCAATACCTCAATGAACTGTGTGGCGCTTAGAGCGTAGCGACTGCCTTTGGGGTTCTCGGGATCGGGCAGCTTCACGGCCCCGACGATATCGCGGTAGAAGTGGTCGGTGGCGGCGGGGTCCGAGGTGTAGACGGCGATATGCGAGATGCCGGTGATCCTGGGGCGCGTGAGGGGCTTGTCGGGCATTTGCGCGGCGGCTGTGACAGCGAAGGCAAGGAGCGAAGCGGCAACCATGAACCTGAACTGCATACTGCACCTCGAATGTCTGTTGGCACCACGATAAATCGATTTGGGGCGAGGCGCAAACCTGCGAGGAGCGGCGATGATTCGTCGGTGGATTAGACTACGGACCGAACTTGGCCGTCTTGGTCTATAGGGGCGACGGTTTCCGGCCGTTCCGCGCCGGAGATTTCGCAAGGGTGAATTGGGAAAGACAAGGAGAGGGGAAGGAAAGATGGCAGCACGCGTTTGCCCGTGGTGGATTGGATATTGGCTGGCCAGCCCAATGCGGCGCTGGATGCAGAATCCGGAGGAGTTGCTGACGCCCTTTGTGCGGGAAGGGATGACGGTTTTGGAGCCTGGTCCGGGGATGGGGTTCTTTACTTTACCGCTGGCCAGGATGGCGGGCCCGGCAGGACGGATTGTGGCCGTAGATATTCAGGCCAGGATGCTGGACGGCTTGCGGCGCAGAGCGGCCAAAGCGGGATTGCTGGCGCGCATTGAAACCCGCCTGGTGCAACCGGAATCCATGAAGCTCGACGATCTGAAAGGCGGAGTGGACTTTGTGCTGGCCTTCGCCGTGGTGCATGAACTGCCCTCAGCCGAGGTGTTTTTCCGTGAATCCGCGTCCGCGCTCAAGCCGGGAGGAGTGCTTCTGCTGGCCGAGCCCACGGGGCATGTTCATGCGGAGACGTTTGCGCGTGAGTTGGATGCCGCGCGGCGGGCTGGCCTGAGGACGGCGGACGGTCCGAAGATCAAGAGGAGTTTCAGCGCGCTCCTTCGCAAGAGCTGACAGTCGGGCGCCAAAACCCGCGAGCCGGGCATTGGAAGCTCGTACAATGCCTCCATGCGCCGAAACGAAGTCTCCTGCCCGATTGCCATTCTCGCCCTTGCCTGCTGCCCCTGGATTGCCTGTCCAAGCCCGGCAGCGTTTGCCCAGAGCCCTTTGCCTACAGCGTCCGCGGAGGATCGAGCGCTGGCGCGGGCGATCTTCAAGGAACTGATCGAGATCAACACCACGGATACACCGCTGGGCAACGTGACCACGGCGACCGAGGCCATGCAGAAGCGGTTTCTGGACGCGGGGTTTGCGGCCGAAGACGTGCAACTGCTGGGGCCGGATGCGCGCAAGAAGAATCTTGTGGTGCGGTTCCAGGCGGCGGGAACGGCGACCGGGAAGCCGGTGCTGTTTCTTTGCCACATGGACGTGGTGGAGGCGCTGCGCTCGGACTGGTCGACCGATCCGTTTGAGTTTGTGGAGAAGGACGGCTACTACTATGGGCGTGGGACGCAGGACATGAAGAACTCGGACGCCGCGCTGGTGGTTACATTTCTGCGGCTGCACCGGGAGGGGTACAAGCCGAAGCGGGACCTGATCCTGGCGCTCACGGCGGACGAGGAGGGCGGCAAGTTCAACGGTGCGAACTGGCTGGTGCGGGAGCATCGGGAGCTGGTGGACGCGGCGTTTGTCATCAATCCCGACGCGGGCGGAATTGAACTGGATCACGGGCGGGCGGTGGTGGCCGACGTGGAGGCGACGGAGAAGGTTTATTCCGATTTCCAGGTTACTGCGACCGATCGCGGGGGGCATAGCTCTCTTCCGCGGCCGGACAATGCGATTTATGAGCTGACGACGGCGCTGAACAAGCTGGCTGCTTATGTATTTCCGTTCGAGATGAATGAGGTGACGCGGACCTACTTCAAGAACCTGGCGGGGCAGGAGACGGGATCGACGGCGGCGGATATGCGGGCGATTCTGGCGACGCCTCCGGACCTGGCGGCGGCGGCGCGGTTGAGCGCCTCCGAGCCGAGCTTCAACTCGAACTTCCGCACCACCTGCGTGGCTACGCGGCTGGCGGCCGGGCACGCCAACAATGCGCTGGCGCAGACGGCGCGGGCCAATGTGAACTGCAGGATTTTTCCGGGGCACTCGCCGGAGGAGATTCGGCAGCAGTTGATCGGGATCTTCGGCGACGACAAGCTGACGGTGAAGTACGTATCCGATGCGGGGTTGGTTTCCGATACGGCGCCGGAGAGAAAAGCAATGGTCCCGCCGGCGCCGATCGCGGAGGTCTTCGAGCCGCTGACGCGGCTGACGCAAGCCATCTGGCCGGGGACGCCGGTGACGCCGGTTATGGAGAACGGGGCCAGCGATTCGATCTACTTTGCGCAGGCGGGGATTCCCTGCTACGGTTATTCGGCGATTGCGCTGGAGCGGGACGACGAGCGCGCGCACGGACAGGACGAGAGGCTGCCGGTGGATTCGTACTGGAAGTCGCTGGACTTCTTCTATTCGTTTGCCAAGGCGGTGGGCGGGGAGTGACGGAAAGGCAGGGAACAGGGAATAGGGAGTAGGGAATAGGGAATAGGGAATAGGGAATAGAAGTCTGGCGGGGCGGCAGGTCAACTCCGGTTGTCGGTCCTTGTGTATTCCCAGGTTTCTCCGCAGCGGCGGTCGAGAGATGAGGCGCGTATTTTGCGGCCTGAACTGGGATTTGGACCACTTGGCGCATCTAACGCAACAGAGGCTCAGACCCGCAGGGCGAGAGGACGACTGCCGGCGGAATCTCGGAGGGGCGATTCGCATGAGGAGAATTGGATTGGCGATCTGGATGATCGCTGGGGCGCTGCTGATGGCGGCGCCGACGTTTGCGCAAAGCGACAAAGCCACGGGGCAGGGACGCGCCGTGGTGACGATTTTCGCCAAGCACAGTGAGGTGGCTCCGAACATTTCCCAACAGGATGTCAGCGTCAAAGTGAACGGGAAAGATTCCACCGTGACCGGCTGGGCGCCGTTCAAAGGCGCCAACGACGGACTGGAACTGGTGGTGCTGATCGATGGCGGGGCGCGCAATCTGGGGCGGCAATTCGACGAGATTAAGGATTTCGTGAAGGGCCTGGGCCCGCATGCGAAGGTTGCCGTCGGGTATATGGAAAATGGGCGCGCCGCACTGGCGAGTCCGCTGTCGGCAGACCACGCGCAGGTGGTGGGTGAGCTTCATTTGCCTTCAGGACCGCACTCGAGCCCCTACTTCAGCCTTTCGGACCTGGCGCAGAACTGGCCTTCTCAAGCGCGCGGGGTGCGGCGCGAGGTGGTGCTGTTTACGGACGGCATCGATCCCAACAACCCGCGCTTCGATCCCAACGACCCGTATGTCGAGGCGGCAATCAATGATTCAGTGCGCGCGGGGCTGGTGGTGTACACGATCTGCTGGCGGAGCCGGCCCGACGGCGGCGAGAACTCGATGATGGCCGATGGCGGGCAGAGTTTGCTGGCGGAAGTTACCCAGGCGACAGGTGGCAACAGCTATTGGATGGGGACGGGCAATCCGGTTTCGTTCCAGCCGTTTTTCGAGGATCTGGCGCGGCGTCTGGAGAACCAGTACGAGCTCGACTTTACGGCCCGGCTGGACCATAAGCCCACCATCGAAACCATGAAATTGAAGGTGGAAGGGCTGGCGCTTGAGGTGGCTTCACCGCAACTGGTGTTTGTGGATCGGGCGGGTGCGGCGGAGTAGGAAGGGCTGGCGGCGCTCTTTGGAGCGACCGGCTGTTTGTGGTATAGTGCTACCAGGTAACACCTTGGAGCACCTCGGATGGCGATATCTTCTACAACCAGCCTGAAGCTCGAAAGCGAACTGAAAGAGCGCGTGCAGCGGCTTGCGGCGGCGCGGCGGCGGTCGCCGCACTGGGTGATGCGCGAGGCCGTCGAGCAATACGTGGAGCGCGAGGAAAAGCGCGAGCAATTGCGCCAGGACGCGCTCGCCGCCTGGAATCACTACCAGACGACCGGCCTTTACGCGACCGCCGAGGAAGCGGACGCCTGGCTGGCCAAACTCGAAGCGGGTGAGGACGCCGAGGCCCCTGAATGCCACGTCTGAAGTGGTCCCAGCCGGCCTTGCGCGATGTAGCCCGTCTGCATGATTTTCTCGCCCCCAAAAGCCGCGACGCAGCCAAGCAGGCTGTCAAGACGATCCGGCAGGGCGTAAAGCTGCTGGGCAAGCACCCGGAGATAGGCCGTCCAGTCGATGAGTTGCCGCCCGAGTTCCGCGAGTGGGTGATTGAGTTCGGGAGCGGGGCCTATGTGGCGCTGTATCACTACAACGGGAAGGAAGTCGTGATCCTGGCGGTGCGGCACGGGCGCGAGGCTGGGTACTGAACGTCTTGACATTGTCATGACAATCGATCATCATGGTTGAGGAACATACAGAGGACCCCATGGCCACTCAACCCATTCAGACGGAACGGCGCACGGAGAAGCTGGATGTGCGGGTTTCGCCTTCGGCAAAAGCGAAGCTCCAGGCAGCAGCGTCTGCAACTCACCGCTCCATGAGCGATTTTGTGATGGAGAGCGCTCTTTCCCGCGCGGAAGAGACGCTTGCGGATCGCCGCGTCTTTGGGCTGGATGCGGAGAAGTGGGCCGCGTTTCAAGCCGTCCTCGATGCGCCTGCGCGTCCGTTGCCCCGTCTACAGGCGCTTCTGGATGAGCCGGGATTCTTCGACTCCGGCGCGAAGAGATGACGGAAACCCGTTCGATCGAAGAGCGCATGATCGAAAAGCTGCGCCGCGACCATCCGATCGACAATTTTGACTGCGGACAAGAGATGTTGAATAGCTGGCTGCGGAAGCACGCGCTGCAGAATCAGGGCGCCGGGGCGGCGCAGACATACGTCGGTCTGGCCGGAGGCGTTGTGATTGGGTACTACAGCCTGGCTGTTGGGCAAATTGAGTTTAGCGACGCGCCGGAACGCTTGCGGAAGGGACTTGCGCGGCACCCGGTCCCGATCATGGTGCTGGCCCGCCTCGCCGTCGATAAAGACTGGCAGAAGAAAGGCGTGGGACGGGCGCTGCTCAGGGATGCCGTGCTGAAAACCTTGCAAGCCGCCGAGATCGCAGGGATTCGGGCGCTTGCCGTTCATGCCAAAGACGAGCAGGTGCGGCGTTACTATGAGCAGTTCGATTTTGTCGCCTCACCGGCGGATCCGCTCCATCTCTTGGTGCTGCTGAAAGATATTCGCAGGCGTGTCGGCGATTAGACGGGGGTCGAGCAGGGGTTCGTCGGTTGCCGCTGCGGAGAGCCGCTCCCAGGTCTCGGAAGCGAGAATGCGCGCACCCGGACCGCTTGCTGGTGGCTGAGTAGCTGTTGCACCGTCGCTGCTAAACTGGAACCACATGATTCTCCCGTTTGTCCGCGAAATTTTTGCGGAGCTGGAGCACTGTTCGGGATTTGAGCGCGTACGAAGGCACTTGAGCCTGGGTGCGGGGCGGAGACGTGTGTCCGGGCTGACGGCGACGGCGCGAGCGCTGTATGTGCCGCTGATGGCGAGGGCGGCCCGCCAGCCGGTGATTGTGGTGGTGGCGGACAACAAGGCTGCCGAGGCGCTGGAGCCGATGCTGCGGGCGGGCTGCGAGCTGACCGGCGCGGTGGATCCGGCAGAGGTGGTGCGGTTCCCGGCGCACGATGTGCTCCCTTTCGAAAACCTATCTCCTCACCCCGATGTGCAGGAGCAGCGGGCGGCGGCGCTGTGGAAGCTGGCGACCGGGGCGGTGTCGATCCTGATTGCGCCGGTGGAGTCGGCGGCGCTGAAGCTGTTTGACCGCGACTACTACGCCGGGCTGGCGGTTACGCTGAAGCGCGGCGAAGAGGTGGACGTGGAGGTGCTGACCGGGCACATGGCCTCGGTGGGCTACACGCAGATGGATCTGGTGGAGATGCCGGGACAGTTCACGCGGCGGGGCGGGATTCTTGACGTGTACTCGCCGGAGGCCGACCGGCCGGTGCGCATCGAGTTCTTTGGCGACGAGATTGAGACCATACGCAAGTTCGATCCGGAGACGCAACGGTCGCAGAGCGGGCTGGACGAGGCGCAGTTGCTGCCGCTGACGGAGACGCCGGTAACGGAGCGGCTGCTGGCGGCGGTGCACGGGCGATTGAGCCGGCAGCGAGTGGAAGGCGAAGACGAAGAGATGGCGGCCGAGATGGCCGCTGCGGGTGGAGTGAGCGTTTTTCCCGGCTGGGAATTTTTCAGCGCGGTGGCGGGGGCGGAGAAGTCGCTGCTGACGCTGACGCCGAGGTGCGCGCTGTTCATCGAGGAGCCGGCGATGGTGCGCAACCAGATCGATCGCTGGTGGAGCAAGGTGGAACAGCGGCATGAGCGGTCGGGGATCGGGTCGCTGATCCGGCCGGAGGACATCTACCTGCGGCCGGAGGTGTTGCAGGCGGCGCTCGACTCGCACATGGGGCTGGATCTGGATCAACTGGGCGTGGTGGACGTGCTGGATGAAGACAACACGCTGGGCGAGATCGAGCTGAATACGCGGCCTACTCTCAGGTTTCACGGGTCGATTCCGGCGCTGACTGAGCAACTGAAAAACCTGATGGCGGCGGAGACGCGGATTGTGTTGGCCGCGCCGCACCAGGGCGACGTGGAGCGACTGGCGACGGTGCTGCGCGAGTACGAGATTCCGTACCGGCTGGGCAGCCGCAATCCGCATCCGGGCGAGACGATGCTGGATGAAGGCAGTTACCTGGCGGGCGACTTGCGCGTGCCGGTGATTGTAAGGACGCCATTGGCGGCGGGCGTGAGTTTTGCGGACTCGAACTTGATTGTGTTCGGGGCCAACGACCTGTCAGACGAGGCGGATGTGGCGGCGCGGCCGGAGCCGAAACGATCGAAGACGGCGGCGTTTGTTTCGGACTTCCGCGACTTGGGGCTGGGCGATTACGTGGTTCACGTGGAGCACGGGATTGCGCAGTATCAGGGGCTAAGGGAGATCGCGCAGGATGGGCTCTCTGTCGAATTCATGATTCTGGAGTTTGCTGATGCTGCAAAGTTATATGTACCGCTAACTCGGCTGGACCTGATCCAGAAGTACCGCTCGACGGACGCCGGGCCGGCTCCGGTGCTGAACAAGCTGGGCTCGCAGCAGTGGACCAAGACCAAGGCGCGGGTGCGCAGGGCCATGCAGGATATGGCCGGCGAGTTACTGAAGTTATACGCTGAGCGGCACACGGCGCAGGGGACGGCCTTCTCCAAAGACAACGAGTTTCAGCGGGAGTTTGAGGACTCGTTCGACTACAGCGAGACGGACGATCAGATCACGGCGATCCGGGCCATCAAGTACGACATGGAATCGACCACGCCGATGGACCGGCTGCTGTGCGGCGACGTGGGCTATGGCAAGACTGAAGTGGCGATGCGGGCGGCGTTCAAGGCGGTGCAGGACGGCAAGCAGGTGGCGGTGTTGACGCCAACAACGATTTTGAGTTTTCAGCATTTCGAGACGTTCAAGCAGAGGTTTGCGCAGTTCCCGATCAATGTTGAGATGATCTCGCGGTTCCGTACGGCGAAGGAGCAGAAACTGATTGTGGAACGCGTGGAGACGGGCAAGGTAGACATCCTGATCGGCACGCATCGCCTGCTGTCGAAGGACATCAAGTTTCAGGACCTGGGGCTGCTGGTGGTGGATGAGGAGCAGCGGTTCGGCGTGCGGCACAAGGAACGGCTGAAGCAGATGCGCAAGGAGATCGATGTGCTGGCGATGAGCGCGACGCCGATTCCGCGGACGCTGCATATGTCGCTGGTGGGGCTGAGGGACATGAGCGTGATCGAGACGCCGCCCAAGGACCGGATGGCGATTCAGACGGTGGTGGCCAAGTTCGACGAGAAGATTGTGCGCTCGGCGGTGGAGGTGGAACTGGAGCGCGGCGGGCAAGTCTATTTTGTGCACAACCGCGTGGAGTCGATTTACGAAATTGCGGCGCGGATTCAGGAGCTTGTTCCGGCGGCGCGGGTGGCGGTGGGCCACGGGCAGATGAGCGAGACGGAACTGGAGAGGGTGATGCTGGCCTTCATGCGGCACGAATTTGACGTGCTGGTGGCGACGACGATCATCGAGAACGGGTTGGACATTCCGCTGGCGAATACGATTCTGATTAACCGCGCGGACCGGCACGGGTTGAGCGAGTTATATCAGTTACGCGGGAGAGTGGGGCGGTCGAACCGGCGGGCCTATGCGTATTTACTCATTCCGCCGGAGAATGAGTTGACGGAAGTTGCGCGCAGGAGGCTGGCGGCGCTGAAAGAGTTCAGCGACCTGGGCGCGGGGTTCAAGATCGCGGCGCTGGACCTGGAACTGCGCGGGGCGGGCAACATGCTGGGCGGCGAACAGAGCGGGCACATCGAGGCGGTGGGATTCGAGCTGTACACATCGATGCTGGAAGCCGCGGTGAAGGAGATGAAAGGCGAGACGAGCGAGGAGCGGCCCGCGACGCAGCTTAACTTAGGCATAGCGCTGCGCATCGACGAGAGTTATGTGCCGGAAGAAAATCAGCGGCTGCGGCTCTACAAGAAGATTGCGGGGGCGGCAAGCGAGGCGGCACTGGCCGAGGTGCGCGCGGAGCTGGAAGATCGCTATGGCGCGCCGCCGGACGCGACCGTGTACCTGCTGGAAGCGGCGATGGTGCGCCTGGAATGCGAGCGGATGGGCATTGCGCAGGTGGATCGCAAGCGGAGCGAGCTGCAGATACGGTTCATGGAGAATGCGGCGGTCGATCCGCGGCAACTGATGCGGCTGGTGGCGCAGAACGCCAAGCGCGGGGCGCAGTTCACGCCGCAGGGGCTGTTGAAGTATCCTTTGACTGCCACGCGGCCCGACGAAGTTCTGCTTGAGATTCACGATGTGCTTGCCAAACTGGCTCCGGCGCCGGTCAACGCATAAGAATTCACCCTCGATTGAGAGAGAAAACATGAAGAAGCTTTTTGTGTTGTTTGCGATTGGAGTTTGTATGGGTTTTGGGGTGACTGCCCACGCTGCGCAAGAGAACTGGAAGCAGAAGTTCGAGAAGGCTTCCGATGAGTACTTCGACCAGGTGTACTTTCACTATGGTCCGACGAACGGGACGCTGGTGGGGTATCACCAGTACGACGGGCAACTGGAGGATTACTCGCGCAAGAACGTGGACGCCGAGATTGCCGCGCTCAAAAGCTTCGAGAAGCGCATCGAGGCGATTCAACCCGATGATGCGGCGGCGGATTTTGTAGCGCGGAGTGACCGGGAGATGGTGCTCGGGACCATTCGCTCGCAGCTATTGACACTGGAAACGATACGGCCGTGGGAGAAGAATGCGGATAACTACTCGAGCACCTGCGCGAATGGGGCGTTTTTGCTGATGGAGCGGAAGTTCGCGTCACCGGACGAGCGGCTGCGGTCGCTGGTTGCGCGAGAGAAGCAGATGCCGGCGCTGCTAAGCGCGGCGCGAGTAAACCTGAAGAATCCGCCACGCGTGTACACGGAGATTGCCATCGAGCAGTTGCCGGATATTGTGAGCTTCTTTGAGAAGGATGTGCCGCTGGCGTTTGCGGATGCGCAGGACGCGGCGCTGAAGGCCGAGTTTGCCCAGACGAATGCGGCGGTGATTGCGGGGCTGAAGAGTTATCTGGGCTGGCTGAAGACGGATTTGCTGGCGAGGTCGAACGGGGACTTCCGGATTGGCGCGGAGACGTTCCAGAAGAAGCTTGCCTACGACGAGATGGTGGATATTCCGCTGGACAAGCTCAAGGAGATTGGCTGGGCGGACCTGAAAAAGAATCAGGCGCACTTCAACGAGATTGCGAAGGAGCTGGAGCCGGCGAAGGATGCGCGCGCGGTGGTGGAGGAGCTGGGCGAAAATCATCCCGCGCCGGATCATTTGCTGGACGCTTTTCGTGCCACGTTCGATGGGTTGGTGAGCTTCATCCGGTCGCATCATATTGTGACTATTCCTTCCGACGTGCGGCCGATCGTGGAAGAGACGCCGCCGTTCATGCGGGCTACGACCTTTGCGTCGATGGATACGCCGGGTCCGTTTGAGACGCACGCGAAGGAGGCGTACTTTAACGTGACGCTGCCCGACCCGTCCATGAAGCCCGAGGAAGTCGAGGGGTTCATGCACTCGTTCAACATCGGCACGGTGATTTCGACGGCGGTGCACGAGGCTTATCCGGGGCACTACATCCAGTTCCTGTGGCTGCCGCAGGCGCCGAGCAAGGTGCGCAAGCTGCTGGGGGCAAACACAGACATCGAAGGATGGGCGCACTACACCGAGCAGATGATGCTGGACGAAGGGTATGGGCAGCCGGGAGTTGGAGCCAAGGATGAGCGCGAAGCGAAGTTCCTGCGGCTGGGGCAACTGCAGGATGCGCTGCTCAGGAACGCGCGCTTCATCGTGGGCATTGAGATGCATACCGGCAAGATGAGCTTCGACGAGGCGGTCGCGTTCTTTCAGAAGGAAGGTTACCAGTCGAAGGAGACGGCGATGGTGGAAACGAAGCGAGGGACCAGCGACCCGACTTATCTTTACTACACGCTGGGCAAGCTGGAGATCATGAAGCTGCGCGAGGACGTGAAGAAGAAGCAGGGCGCGGCGTTTTCTCTGGAGAAGTTTCACGACGACTTCCTGCGCGAGGGATTTCCGCCGATCAAGATTGTGCGGGAGGCAATGCTGGGAGACAATTCGCCGGCGCTGTGAGCGGGTGGCACATGGAGAAAAGTACGATGGAGGGCAAATACGCAGAGAACTGGGCGAAATACAAGAGACTTGCTGGATATGAGCTTTTTGCTGTGGTTGGGATCGTTTTGATTCCTCTACTGCTTCTCCCGATACTCTTTCTGCTCAACTTAAGCTGGCCACTTGATCCTGTGATAGTCGTTCTTTTCTTTGCGGCGGCGTATTTTCATTATTGCCGTTATATCTGGCCGTGTCCCCGCTGCGGCGAACGGTTCAATGGGCGCTTCGGCATCGGCGGGATTCGCGAAAAATGTCAGAATTGCGCCCTGCCAAAATGGGCGAATGACGATGAAGACGATGAGTCTACACTGAATGAGAACGACACGAGGAAGGCGGAATGAGCAAGCATGTACGGAAGGCGGTATTCCCTGCAGGCGGTTTGGGCACGCGGTTTTTGCCGGCGACCAAGGTGATTCCCAAAGAGATGCTGGCGCTGGTGGACAAACCCATCATCCAGTACGGGGTGGAAGAGGCAATCGCGTCGGGAATCGAGCACATCATCATCGTGACCAGCCGGGGCAAGGGCGCGATGGAGGATCACTTCGACATCAGTTACGAGTTGGACGCGACCCTGGAACGGAAGCACAAGGATGAACTGCTGGCGGTGTCGCGCGGCATCTCGTCGATGGCGCGAGTGAGCTATGTGCGGCAGAAGGAGCCGCTGGGGCTGGGGCACGCGGTGTGGTGCGCGAAGGACCTGGTGGGCGATGAGCCGTTTGCGGTGATTCTGCCTGACGATGTGATTGAGGCTGAGGTGCCCTGCCTGAAGCAGATGATCGACGTGTTCAATGAGCGGGGCGGGTCGGTGCTGGCGACGATGACCATTGAAGGCCCTTCGATCAGCCTTTATGGTGTGCTGGCCGGTTCGCAGGACCCCGATAACTGGCGGATTTACAACTGCACGGGGATGGTGGAGAAGCCGAAATTTGAAGACGCACCGTCAAAGCAGGCGATTATCGGGCGATATGTGCTGACGCCGCGCGTGTTCGAGCTGCTGGAGCAGACGAAACCCGGCGCAATCGGCGAGATTCAACTGACGGACGGGATCAAGGCGCTCGTGCAGGTAGAGAAGGTTTTCGGTTACACCTTCGAGGGCGAGCGGTACGACGCAGGCGACAAGTTCGGGATGCTGCAGGCGACGGTGGAGTTTGCGCTGAAGCGAGCCGATCTGGGGCCGAAGTTCAGGGAATATTTGAAGGGGTTGCAGTTGTGAAGCGGAGTTAGCGCGGTTAGCGTTGTTAGCGGAGTTAGCCGCCGCTTCGCGTGGAGTTGGCGGAGTCAGTTGACAGTACTTCCGCAGTAGCTCCGCTAACTCCGCCGACCCCGTTCACTCCGCTTTGCTTATGCCTTCCACTTGATGTTGCAGCCGATGGAGGGGCGCTGGTCGGCGGGGACCGGTTGGCCCGCGAGAACCTGGTCGATAGCGGCGCGAAGGTCTTCGCCGGTGACGGGAACGCCGCTGCCGGGGCGGCTGGAGTCGAATTGGCCGCGATAGACGAGGCGCCGGTCGGCGTCGAAGAGGAAGAAGTCCGGGGTGCAGGCGGCTTTGTAGGCGTGGGCTACAGCTTGCGTTTCGTCGTACAGGTAGGGAAAGACGAAGCCGTAGGTTTCAGCCTGCCGCTTGAGTCCGGCGGGGCTGTCCTCGGGGTGGGTGGTGACATCGTTGCTGCTGATGGCGACGATGCCAATGGGCTGGGCGGCGTAGTCGCGGCCGAGCGCGGCCAGGCCTTCATTGACGTGCTTGACGTAGGGGCAGTGGGTGCAGATGAAGAAGACGAGCAGCGCCTTTTGGCCGCGAAAGTCATCGCGGCTCACGAGCTTCCTCTTGACTACGTCGGTGAGTGCGAAGTCCGGTGCGGTGGTACCGAGTTCGAGCATGGTGGATTCAGTGAGTGCCATGGAAATCTCTCCTCAAATGATGGTGTTCACATTCCCAATTGACTAAAACAGGGGCGTCTGGCGGCCGGGTATGGTGAGGCCGAAGTGCTCATAGGCGAGGCGCGTGGCCATGCGGCCGCGGGGCGTGCGGTCGAGAAAGCCGATCTGGATGAGGAACGGTTCGTAGACCTCTTCGAGGGCGTCTTCCTCTTCGGCGAGGGTTGCGGCGAGAGTGCCAAGGCCGACGGGGCCGCCGTCGTACTTCTGGATGATGGTGAGCAGCAGCCGGCGGTCGATTTCGTCGAAGCCGTGGGCGTCGACTTCCAGCATGGTGAGGGCGGCGTTGGCGGTGGGGCGGTCGATGGTTCCAGAGCCGCGGACCTGGGCGTAGTCGCGGACGCGGCGGAGAAGGCGGTTGGCGATGCGGGGGGTGCCACGGGAACGGAGCGCGATTTCGGCCGCGCCGTCGGTGTCGATGGGCACCTGCATGACTTCGGCGGAGCGCTCGACGATGAAGCGGAGTTCCTCTTCGGTGTAGAACTCCAGGCGGAGGAGAATGCCGAAGCGGGAACGCAAGGGCGAGCTGAGCAGGCCTGGGCGGGTGGTGGCGCCGATAAAGGTGAAGGGGCGAATCTCCATGACGTGGGTGCGCGCCGCGGGGCCCTGGCCGATGATGATGTCGAGCTTGTAATCCTCGAGGGCGGTGTAGAGCTTTTCTTCGAGGACCGGCTGCATGCGGTGGATTTCGTCGAGGAAGAGGACCTGGCGCTCGCGGAGGTTGGTGAGGATGGCGGTGAGGTCGCCCTGGATCTGAAGCGCCGGGCCGGAGGTCTGCTGGAAGCCTACGTCGAGTTCATTGGCGATGATGGTGGCCAGGGTGGTTTTGCCCAGGCCGGGTGGGCCGAAGAGGAGCACGTGATCGAGGGCCTCGCCACGGGATTTGGCGGCCTCAAGGGCGATGGAGAGCTGCTCCTTGGCCTTGGACTGGCCGATGAACTCGCGGAGCCAGCGGGGGCGGAGTTTGAGTTCGAAGCCCTGCTCTTCTTCGGCGCGGGAGGCGCTGACGAGGCGTTCGGGGGGGGTGTCGCGGGCGATGGCCATGCTGAAGGAAGTGTAGCGGGGCGGGGTTGCGGGTGCAACCGGAGGGGGTTCGCGATGAAGTATTGCTAGGCTGGCAGGCACACGACAGCGGCTACGAGCTTGTAGTGGAAGCCCTCAAAGGGTTCGCTGAGGCTCACGGTGAGGAAGGTATTAGGAGATTTGCCGCCGCAGAGGAGTGCGTGGGGGTAGATGCCGGCGGGCATGAGGTTGAGTTGATCCAGCCAAACTGGATCGGTGACGGCCAGGTCGTAGCGGACGCGGCCAAGATGACCGAGACGGAAAAGGGCGCGATTCCTGCGCTTGCCGTTCTCTTCTCGAATCCACCACCAAAGGTCATCGGGATGAGTGAGCCCGAGTGAGCATTTTGCCGGGGTCTTTTCAAAGTGGTCCGCAGGAACCCGGTCGGAGTATCCTTGCAGGACAACGGATTCCTTACTTACGAATTCGGCAAGAAACGAAGCGGCGGCAGGCCCATCGAAGCGCTGCACACGACGCCACGGCCTCTCGGTTACATACACATCTTCCGGATGGGCGCTGGAGCCACAGCGTTCGGCGAGCTCGGCCTCGAAGACATCCAGGAGAGCAGCCTGCTTTCCATCTGTATAGGAGGCTTCTCTTACGGTGAGGCAGCCGGGAACCTGCCGGCCGACCAGCCGGACCCACTCTTTTGTGACAAGACTGATTCCCGCAACACAGCGATGGTCATGCTTGTAGGAGTTGGCGAGACAAAGAATCCGGTCGGAACCCATGGCGTTGGACTCACCTTCAGGCTGTGAATTAAAGATGGTGAATTTCTACGCCTTCCCAACGCTGCTGTAAATATTCGAGGACTAGGCGGCGGTGGCAGTGCTCGGCGGTTGGCTCGCTGCACAATAGAACGGTCTTTCGCGTAAAACTCTCTTTGTCGATAGCAGACTCGATGTTTCTGGCTTGCATAAGGGTAAGAAATGCCTGTTCATAGGCGTCCCAACTACCTTTGTGCTTTTTGTAAGCATCGAGGATTTCCTGTGTGGGCGCGAGGAGGGGTTCGTGCTCATACGCCGCGCCGCATATCTCGCGGAGGAAGTAGGCCAGGTCGGCCTGCTTGGCGAATGCGGCAAGCTGGGAGGTGTTGTTCAGGCGCACATCGAGGAGGCGCTCGATGCCGTGAGTTTTCAGTGTGCCGAAGAACTCGCCGGCGCTTTTTTGGGTAAAACCGATGCTGTAGATCTCCATTTGTCCTCGTCAAGCTCCGCGAAAAGAGCGGGCTGGCCGTCGATCAGGGGCTTGCCGGATTCGGCGCCAACGGTGGAGTCGTGTTCCAGGCGGCCGTCCCCGCGGATGTGGAGCATGGTGTGGCCGCGTTCGGTGAGGACGCGGCCGATGAGCAGGCGGCGATGGCAGTGAGCGGGGTCTTCCTCGCCGCAGAGCAGGGCTATGCGGAAGCGCTCCATCCCGGACTCAAGGCGGGCGATTGCTGCCTGGAAGCGGGCGTCGTCGCGGAGGCGGCTGTAAAGGACGCGGCCGGAGGCGTCGTAATAGGCGGGATTAGCGGGGCGACCGCCCAACTCCGCGCCGAGAAAGAGGTAGCGAACCCCGGCCTCTTCCAGGGAGCGCTGGATGAGTTCCTTGTCGAATTGCGGAACGTACTTGGAGTAGGGAGAGCTGCGCGTATCCACCACCACCTCAACGCCGTGCTGGCGGACAAGGGCAAGCCAGGTTTCGATGGCGTGGTTGGAGTGGCCGAGGGTGAAAAAATTGCCCATGCGCGTGCCCTTGGCAAGGAGGATAGCACTTTATGAACGGATACGGCCGAGGTCCGGGGCAGCGCTATTGAGGATAGATTTCCGGCCTGGCAAAGACGAGATCTTCCGGAGTCCGCACGGGGAGGGGGAAGTGGGCGTCCAGATCGGCGGCCAGGACTGCGGAGACTTCGGGGCGGCCGGGCTGGACGTGGACACGGACTCGCTTGTTCTTCAGCAGTTCCAGCCACTCCCACGCGCGGTCCTTGGCCGGAAAGGGGCGCGAAAAGTCTCCGGAGAAATAGTTGGTCTCGCTCTCGTCGCTGACGGAATAGGAGTAAGTGAACGAGGCCGTGTATTGACGCGGCTTGCCAAAGAACTTGGTTCCAGCAGCTACGTTGATGGCTTGAACCTGCCCTTGCACCGAAGGCCAGTTTTGCGCCAGGCGAGCGCGCCGGCGTTTGATCTGCTGCCGCCAGAAGGCAGCGAGCGAGCCCGCGACGAGCGCGATCAGATTGTGGAGAGGTAACCAGGAATGAAACGAGCTCCACTTGAAATGCTTAAGGAGATCGATGATGCCGGGGATGGTCACGAGGCGAAACCTCTTCCTGGATTTACCTACCACGATACAACAGGCAGAGGCAGCGCGTTGTTTCAGATGGCCGGCGCGTTGACCTGGGGCCAGTAGAGGGTGGTGCGTTGGCGCCTGTTTGCCGGCGGCCTGGGAAAATGTAGCCGTTGGCGTGGTAGCGGCGGAGGGCGGCGGCGACGGAATGCCAGTCGACAGGATCGCGTGAGTGCCAGATGAGAAGTCCGGGAGCGCAATCGAAGCTGGAATGAGTGAGGCAGAAGTCGTCGCCGAGGCGGATGGGGCTGGCGTCGGGGTGGTCGCCGCCGAGGATGGGATTGCGGTAGACGCTGGCGGATTGCGCCAAGACAAAGCGGGCCTTGGGAGCGAGTGCGAGGGCGGATGCTTCCACGCGAGCTATTACCCATAACCTCCTCATGTGATCTTTACGAGTTACTCATAACTTTCGGAAAAACACATTTAGGATCTTTACGGATTTCGACTTAATGTCGAAGGGAATCATAGTTTCGTTTCTCATCTGGAGCGAATGCATCGAATCTTCGCGCCGCTGTTTTTTGGGGAGCAGGAGAAATGAATTTGGGCAGACAACCAGGTCCGAATCCTTCGCTCTTCCGGTAACCAAAGCCCAATCATGGCTCGACCCAGGAAGCTTGCGGAGCGGCAGAGGAGATCCCTGTTTCTTGCTGCGAGAGCCGAAGGCTTTTCATGCCCTGGCGCAAAATTTTGAGTGAAAGTGAGAGGCCAAATGACTAGGAATCCATGGAAAACCGTCCCCGCCCTGGCGATTTTTTGTTGCGGACTGGCGCCGTTGAACACGATGGCGCAACAGGCCGCGAAGACCGCAACCCCGGTAGAAACCGCATTGGTTGAGTCTCCCGCCGTGGTTCATGCGGAATCGGGCACCGGCACGCCAGGCAACGAAGCGGCGACCACTGCGGCCGCCGCCGGTACTGCGCCTGCAAACGCGACGGCCACGGCTGCTCCGGCTTCCGCGGCCAGCCCCACGCCTGTGCCAACTACAACTGCTCCGGCTTCCGCGACGGCCGCGACGGCTCCGGCCTCAACCACCGCGGCAGCGGCTTCCGTTGCAGTGCCGGTGAGCCGCGATGCGGTGCTCAAGGAATTGGCAGAGATGAAGGCGCGGATCGCGCAACTGGAGGCCGAACTGAAGGCGCGCAACGGAGCGGATGAGGCCGCGGACGCGGAACGGGACGCCAGCGCGTTGCGGAAGGCGGAGGGCGACGCGACCGGTGCCGGAGGCTCGGCGGGGGTGATGGGCCAGGCGGCGGCATCGGCTGCTCCGGCCGCGGCTCCGGCGCCACCAGAGATTTCGGCGGAGAGACTCACGAAGTCCACGCCGTTCCCCGGCGACTGGACGTGGCTGAACAGCGGCGGGCACAACAGCGACAGCCCGATGTCGACCAAGTATTTCACGCCCGAGTTTCGCGCCGACGCGAACTATATTCTGGACTACAACCACCCCGAGGACGACTCGATGGGCGGCTCGACGGAGATGTTCCGCTCCGACGAATGGCAACTGGAACAGATCAGCATCGGCGGCGACATCCGCATCGACAATGTGCGCGGACGCATTCTGTTCATGAACGGTTTGTTCGCCACGACCACGCCGCGCAACGACGGCAGCCCCAACCGCGGGCAGTGGAATCTGGCCAACGCTTACCGGTACGTTTCGGAGGCGTGGGGCGGTTATCACTGGGACGTGAAGCACGGTCTGAACCTGGACGCCGGCATCTTCGTCTCCTACATCGGCCTGTTCAGCTACTACAACTTCGACAACTGGACCTATCAGCCTTCGTTTGTTTCCTCCAACACGCCGTGGTTCTTCAACGGGCTGCGCATTCAGTATTTTCCGACGGCGAAGCTGAAGATCGAGCCGTGGATCATCAACGGCTGGCAGTCGTATGCGCGCTACAACGGCCACGGGGGGTTGGGCGGACAGATTCTATGGCGCCCCAAGCCGTACCTGGATCTCGTGTGGAACGACTACGGCATGGGTGAAGACGATGCCGGCTTCCCCGGACGCTCGCGCGTCCACGCCGACTATAGCGCGCAGGTCAGGTACTACGACAAGCCCAAGGCCTTCCTGGACAAGATCGCGTTCACCATTACCGGCGACGCCGGCTGCGAATACGGCGGCGGTCCATCCAGCGGACCTTACAGCCCGACGGGCGCCTCTCCGGAGCAGGGATCGAGTTCGACGTACACCGGGGGCGTCAACTGCCACAACAGCAAAAACGGCAGGCCCAAGCAGATGTTCATAGGCTGGATGGCCTACAACCGCTACTGGTTCAAGAAGGATCTGTTCGCGGTTACTCTGGGCGGCGGGCAGATGAACAACCCCGGCCGTTACCTGACCCTGCTGCCGCCGATCAACGGCGCGACGGCCATCACGGGCACGCCGTACTTTACCGAGAATGCGGGCGATCGGGCCCAGATGCACGACGGAACCGTGACCCTCGACTACATGCCGAGTCAATTCATCACCTTCCGGCTGGAAGAGAGCTACCGGTACTCCGATGTGCCCTACTGGACCGGCCGCGGCGGGATCACGCCTACGGGCGGCAACAACAACAATCCGGCGGACTATGTGTGCGCCGGCGGCAACGTCGACTCCGGCTATGGCTACGGGAACCTGGGCCTGGCGGAGGCGGCTTGCGCGACTCCCGGCAATACGGGCCTGAAGGCAATCTGGTGGCCCGACCTGCGGACGAACCAGACGGCGACGATTCTGGCCATCATGGTTCGATTCTGAATTCGTCTCAACTCGGCGATTCACCATCGGGACCTGCCCTGCCAGCAGGTCCCGATGCTTTTGGGACAATGGAACGTTCGGGACGGCGACAGGGCGAAATCACAGGCCTCTCCGCCGCGGCGGACAAGACCTGGGGCACAGATTTCTATCGCGGAGGGGTCGAGATGAAAAGCCGCAAGGGCGTTTAGACTGGAATCGACTCGTTTGAGCGTGATGATACTCCGGTTTGGCATGATTCGCCGCTTTCGGTTCAATCTTCCCCAGCGCATAGCAGCGGGGCTGCTGGCGCTTTTTCTCGTCCAGGGGCTGTGGCTTACGGGTCACCAGACGCTGACCGATCGCGATTATCAATATGCACGGTGCGGGCGCGAGACGTGGGAGCGGCCTTCGGCGCTGACCGGCTACTACACCACCTGCGGGAATATTCACGATGGGATACTGGGATACCGGCTGGCGGGGCTGCCGCTAACGCTGAACCTCTGGGCGGAACGGGGTCTGGACCTGTTTCGCAAGCCGGAGGATCGCGTGTTTCAGCAGGCCGGGGTCCCCACGGACAGGTCTTCGTCCGTGGGGTGGGAGGCCGGGGTCCCCACGGACAGGTCTTCGTCCGTGGGGTGGGAGGCCGGGGCCCCCACGGACAGGTCTTCGTCCGTGGGGCGAGAGGCCGGGGTCCCCACGGACAGGTCTTCGTCCGTGGGGTGGGAGGCCGGGGTCCCCACGGACAGGTCTTCGTCCGTGGGGTGGGAGGCCGGGGTTTCCACGTCCGCCGCGGCGCATTCGTCCGTCGGGGGGGAGGCCGGCGGCGAGACCAGGGCGTCGGAGTTGAGTACATGGGAGCTGCGGCACCAGCTTACGCACGTGCTGCTGCTGTTAAGGCTGCCGTTTTTGCTGGCGGGGTGCGTGCTGGGCGGCGGCCTGTGGTGGGTGACGCGGCGGCTCTACGGCAACCTGGGGGGCTATACGGCGCTGGGACTCTATTGCTTTTCTCCGGCGATGCTCAGGGCATGCGTGGCGCCGAATGCGGAGGTGCTCGCCGGCCTGGGGGTGTATGGGGGCGTGTACACGTGCATCGGCGTGGCGCACGCGATGCAGGGACCACGGCGGCAGTGGCGGCCGCGGATGGTGCTGCTGACGGCAGCCTTTGGGGCGGCGGCGGCGGCACATATTGCGGCGCTGCCGGTGGTGGCGCTGCTGGGGCTGGCGGCGATGCTGTGGGTGGCCGAGGGGCGCCGAGCCCAAGTGCTGCCGGTGGTGCTGGCGGCCGTGGCCGGGGCGCTGGTGCTGGTGTTCGCCTGCTACGGGTTTTCGCCGGATGCGTTCAGCTATGTTTTCCGCTCGGCGGCGGGGTTCCTGTGGGTTTCACTGGACCCGGCGAGGCGGTTCTTTTCGACGATGCCCAATGCGGGGATCACGGTGGCCGCGGCTGCGGCCCTGGTGCTGTATGCGGGGCTGAAGAAGTCGCGGTACTTCGGCAACACAGTTCCGTTGCTTTACACATTGGTGCTGATGGTGCTGGTGATGACGGGGGTTCCGGGGAGCCCGTGGCTGTGGGCGCTGCCGTTTCTGCTGACGTTTGTGGGCGGGGTGTTTGCGGACGCGTACGAGGGGCCGAGGGGACGGCTGGCGCTGGGTGCGGCGGGGGCGATCCTGGCGCTGCAAGCAGTGTTCTGCGTGCTGAGCTTGCCGGGGCTGCTGTAGGAGTTGGGCGGCCTGGCCGATAAACAACCTATTGGGCACTGGGAAGTCCCGCCCAACTTTGAGATCGAAGGGAGAGCTCGAATGACCGAAGATCAAAGGGATCAGCAGGGCATTCCTGAGTCACTTGCAGATGAGCCAACCCGGCAAAAGCTGGCCAAGGCTCGCAAACGAACATGTGCCAGTCTTGCGAGGAAGCTGAAGGTAACCAAGGAGACGGTGCGACATTCCGGGAAGCGCTCGGACCTGTACCTATCGATCCTGCGCCAATATGTCGAGCGCAAAGGCGGCACCCTCCGGCTCAAAGTGACCTTCCCCGGCCAGCCGCCGGTGATTCTGGCTGGATTGGGTGAGAACGCGGGCCGGGACAAGGGCCAAAACAAGGCCAAAAAGAGTGCCAAAAAGAAGACCAGGGCCGCGGGCAAATCGAGGGCTGGGACGCGCCGCGCCGCGTGAGGAACGAAAGCGCTGGATGGGGCGCCGAAGATAGTCTATAAATTCAAGCAATATAAGGACTTATTTGTCCGATTTGGCCTTGCTGAAACCGGCATTGAACGGGTAAAATAAAAGCGAAGCCCGCGGACCCGGCCCCGCTTTCACCGGACCCTCTCTGCCGCCCTCCGGCGGGCCAAGAAAAGACCCTATGCCAGACGATCAAAACCCCCAGCTTCCCCTTGAAGGCGGCACGCCGCCAGGCAGCGGCACGAACCTGATTCCCATCAACATCGAAGAGGAGATGCGGCGCTCGTATCTCGACTACTCGATGTCGGTGATCATCGGCCGGGCGCTGCCCAGCGCGCTGGACGGGCTGAAGCCAGTGCATCGGCGGGTGCTCTACACCTTGAGCGAGATGGGCCTCGAGTACAACAAGAAATACGCCAAATGCGCCAAGGTGGTGGGCCAGGCGATGGGTGTGTACCATCCGCACGGCGACTCGGCCATCTACGACACGCTGGTGCGCATGGCGCAGCCGTTTACGCTGCGCTATACGCTGGTGGACGGACAGGGGAACTTCGGCTCGGTGGATGGGGATCCGCCGGCGGCGATGCGGTATACCGAGTGCCGCATGGCGCGCATTGCCGGCGAACTGCTGTCGGATATCGAGATGGAGACGGTGGACTTTACGCCCAACTACGACGAGTCCACGTTTGAGCCGGTGGTTCTGCCCACGCGGATACCCAATCTCATTGTCAATGGCTCGAGCGGGATCGCGGTGGGCATGGCGACCAACATTCCGCCGCACAATTTGACCGAAGTGGTGAACGCGGCCATCGAGTTGGTGAAGAACCCCAACGCGGGGCTGGCCGAGGTGCTGCAACACGTGCAGGGGCCGGATTTCCCAACCGGAGGGTTCCTTTACGGCAAGAGCGGGATTCCGCAGGCGTACAAGACGGGACGCGGGCGGTTCATGATGCGGGCCAAAGTGGCCACGGAGAACCTGACCAAGGAAAAGCAGGCCATCATCGTTACCGAAATTCCGTACCAGGTGAACAAGTCGAAGCTGATCGAGCGGATTGCGGAACTGGTGAACGACAAGATCGTGGACGACATCAGCGACGTGCGCGACGAAAGCGACCGCGACGGGATGCGCATCGTGATCGAGCTGAAGCGCGGCGCGCAGCCTGAGATTGTGCTGAACCAGCTCTACAAGCACACGCAGATGCAGGAGAGCTTCTCCATGATCTTCCTGGCGGTGCTGAACGGGCAGCCGCGGGAGCTGGGCCTGGATCAGGCGATTCGCTGCTTCATCGATCACCGTATCGACGTGGTGCAGCGGCGGACGGTGTTCCTGCTGCGCAAGGCGCGGGAGCGCGAGCACATTCTGGAAGGCTACAAAATCGCGCTCGACAATCTCGATACGGTGATCCGCATCATTCGCGCTTCCGGTTCGCGCGCGGAGGCTCGCGAGAACCTGTATGCGTGGGGCAAGGGCACGGAGATCGTGGTGATGCTGGACCGGGAGCGGCTGACGCACGAGGAGCGCGGGCTGACGCTCAGGCAAATCGACGCCATTCTCGAACTGCAACTCTACCGGCTGACGCAACTTTCGATCGACGAGCTGCTGAACGAGTTGAAGCAGGTGCGTGAGCGCATCGCCGAATACGAGTCGATTCTGGCCAGCGAAAAGAAGCTGCGCGCGGTGATTGTGAAGGAGCTCGAAGAGGTCAGGGACAAGTATGGCGACGCGCGGCGGACGCAGATCATCGACGAGAGCGCTGAGTTGCAGCTTGAGGACCTGATTGCCGACGAGCAGGTGGCAGTGACGGTGAGCCACCAGGGCTACCTGAAGCGGACGCCAATCTCCATCTATCGCCAGCAGCGGCGCGGCGGGCAGGGACGCATGGGCATGAAGACGCGCGAAGAGGATTTCGTTGCGCAATTGATCGTGAACTCGACGCACGCGTTTCTGCTGTGTTTTACCAACACCGGCCGGGTGTATTGGCTGAAAGTGTACGAAATTCCCGACGTGGGCGCGGCGGGCAAGGGCAAATCGATGCAGAGCCTGCTCGATTTGCAGCCGGGCGAGAACGTGCGCGCCATTCTGCCGGTGCGGGATCTCGAAGAAGAGGGCAAGTTCATCTTCTTCGCCACGCAAAAGGGAACGGTGAAGAAGACGCCGCTCAAGGACTTCTCGAACGTGATGGCGCGCGGCATCATCGCCATCGGCATCGACACAGACGACGAGCTGGTAAAGGCGCGCATTACCGACGGGTCGCAGATCGTCTTCCTGGCCACGCATCTGGGCATGGCCATCCGATTTGACGAGAACGATGTGCGGTCGATGGGCCGGCCGGCGTACGGGGTGCGCGGCATCGACCTGGCCAAGGGAGACTACGTGGTGGGCGTGGCGGTTACGCCCAAGGAGCACGAGCCGGGCGACTACAGGATTCTGGCGGTGACCGAAAACGGGTTTGGCAAGCGCACCGATGTGGAGCAGTACCGGTTGCAGACCCGGGGCGGCAAGGGCGTGAAGAACATGAACGTAACGCCGCGGATTGGGCGCGTCAACACGATTCAACTGGTCGACGATACGTCGGAGCTGATGGTGATCAGCCAGTTCGGCAAGATCATCCGCATCGACACCAAGACCATTCGCGCGGCGGGACGGGCTACGCAGGGGGTTCGGCTGTTGAATCTGGAGCCGGAAGACAAGGTAGCCGCGGCAGTGATCATTCCGCCCGAGGAAATCAACGGCAAGGACGACGAGCCGACGCTGTTGCAGTAGTGGAGCATCCTATGGACAAGACCCTTCGCCGCGTAACTGATCCTGATGAGCAGCAAGCCGAGACCTATCGTTATTGGCAGAGCCAGTCAATCGGCGCTCGTTTGATTGCCGTTTCAGAATTGAGTCAGGAAGCTTACGCCTTTGCAGCCGCATTCAAAGGAGTGTCTGCCCATGATGAGCAAGGACTTTCAAGACATCCTGCGCGCATTCAAAGCCCACAAGGTTAAGTATCTGGTGGTTGGAGGCTTCGCCTTCGGTGTGCACTTGGAACCACGCACCACGAAGGATATCGACCTTTGGATTCGCACAGACCCCGAGAACGCAAAGGCGGTCTTCGATGCGCTCGCTGAATTCGGCGCGCCGATAGCCGGAATGACGCCGCAGGATTTCATGGACGGCACGGTCTTTCAAATGGGCCAAACGCCGAATCGCATCGATATTCTGCAGCAGATTTCAGGGCTGGACTTTGATACTGCTTGGGAGCACCGCCTGGAAGGGTTCATCGACGAACATACTCCAGCGCTGGTTATATCGAGGGACGATTTGATCCGTAACAAACTCTCCAGCGGACGCGACCAGGATCTTCTCGATGTGAAGAAGTTACGAGCCGTTGAGCAGGCGACGCGGTTGCCGCGGCGGTGATCATTCCGCCGGAGGAAATCAACGGCAAGGACGGGGAGCCGACGCTGTTGCAGTGAGGTTGGAGGCTTCCCAGGTCTCAAAGGCGAGACCAGGGGCACTCGGCCCAAAATAGCCTAGTCCGTCCAATCCTCCACGATCAAGCCCTTCATTCTCGCAGGATCCAGTTATCGGACGCAGCCGCATCCGGGAAGGTACTCGGAATTGGGAGCGGCTGGGCCTACACTGAAGTTGCTCTGGATTCTCCGCATTTCCTTCTCATGCGCCGAACCCCAACCATGGTTCTTGTGCTGGCAGTGGTCTTTGTGACGACGGCCGGCAGTTCGCCGGCTTCGCTGGCGCAGACCAACACGACCGCCCCGGTCGCGCAGACTACCCACGGCGCCAGGAAAAAGACACAGCACACGACGCCCCGTTCGGCTGGGCGTACGACTGCGCACTCAGTTGTCCATGCGGCCGGGCATCGGGCCGGACGGACGGTTGGCCGCCCGGCCGGACGCACGGCTGGGCACGGGACGGGGCAATCCGGCGCGCGGAAGCGCGAGGCGGGCGGGAGGACGAACACGGCGCGATTGAAGGAGCGTTCGCGAGCCCATCAGGCCAGTGCGCCGAAGACTCCCGCCGGGGAGACAAGGACTCCAACCAGAGAGGCGAAGATCTCCTCCGGGGAGGCGAAGATTCCCGCAGGGGAGGCAAGGAATCCAACAATAGAGGCGGAGGTTCCCGCCAAGGAGGCAAAGAATCCTGCCGGAGGCGCCAAGACTCCTGCTGGAGCGGCCAGGATCCCCGCCGGCGCGGCAAGGGTTCCGGCGACAGAGGCAAAGATTCCGGTCAGGGAGCCGGAAATTGCCTCCAGTGAGTCCGAGATTCCTGCCCAGGAGGCAAAGGCGCCTCGCCGGCGGGCGGCGACTAAGGCTGCCTCGCTCAACAGGACGCGGACTGTGATGCCGCCGCCGCTCAAGGGGTCGTACGGGTCGCTGGAGCGGCAAAACGAGAGGTCGGAAGCTGATGGGCTGGAGCGGATCGAGGACGAAGAGGATCTGGCGGACCGGATCGCGCGGAAGATGCTGGTTCCGGTGCCGGCTTCGGCGGCGCTGGGTGTGAATGAGAACCTGCCCGAGAACCACCGCTATTGCCGGCCATGGACGGCGCGCTTTCTTGCCGATCTGGCGCGGGTTCACGCAGCCCAGTTTCACCGGCCGCTGGAGGTGAGCTCGGCGGTGCGGACAGTGGAATACCAGAAGCGGCTGATGGAGACGAATGGGAATGCGGCGGCGGCGGAGGGGGACATCGTGAGCCCGCATCTGACCGGGGCGACCATAGACATTGCCAAGAATTGGATGAGCCGGCAGGAGATTGGCTGGATGCGGAGCTGGCTGCTGCCCTTGCAAAACGCCGGCAAGATCGACGTGGAGGAAGAGTTCCAACAGGCCTGCTTCCACATTACGGTCTACAAGAGCTATGTGCCGCCGAAGCCGGTGGGCAAGGCTGGGCAGCGGAAGCCGGGACAGGCCGGGAGCGGGCCGGGCAAGGCTAAACAGAGCAAGGCCGGCGCGTCTGGCGAGATGGCTTCGCTGGGGCGGTAGGAACGCCATAGCTGGCGGCACGGGGCGCGGCGACGGAAAACGGAAATTGATTTCGCCTTTTTCCGCAATTCAAGGGTACAATCGCGGGCGAACGCATTTCTTTTCCGGAGTTGCCGGGAATGAGCCGGTGCGCCGCGGCCTTTCAAGAAGAAGATGCAACCGCGGGCGCCCAGGCACGGCGAACCTGCGCGGGAGATGTGCGTCAAGCTGAAGTGGCATGGGAGAGGCGGAATCATGAGCGATCTGGAAGTTCAACCTGTGGCCGGGCCAGCCCCCGGGGGCCCCGGTCTGTCGCAACTGCAGCGTGTAACGAACACGTTTTCGGCGCCGTCGAAGACCTTTGAAGACATCAAGCGGGGCAACAAGAGCTGGTGGCTGCCGTTCGTCCTGATTGTGGTGGTCACCTACATTCTGTTCGCGGCCATCACCATGAAGATTACCTGGGGCACGGTGGTTGACAACACGATCCGCATGGATCCGAAGGCGGAAGCCCGCATGGCGCAGCTACCGGCGGAACAGCGCGAAACTGCCAACAAGTTTACGTTGTACGCCGTCGAGGGGTCGTTCATCGCCAGCCCCCTCTTCGTTCTGGCAGGGGTTGCGCTGCTGACGCTTGGATTGTGGGGCACGATTAACTTTGTTTTTGGCGGCAAGGCCAGCTACGGCAGCATTTTTTCGGTGTGGTTCTACGCCAGCCTGCCGGGATTGATCAAGTCGCTGCTGGGGACTGTGGTGATCTTTGCGGGGGCGACGCCGGAGACGTTCAACATCAAGAACTTCGCGCCCACCAATGTGGCGGCCTTTCTGCCTGTGATGGAGACCAACAAGGCGCTCTACTCGCTGGCGAGTTCGCTGGACGTGATTACCATCTGGACGCTGGTGCTGCTGGGGATGGGGACGGCGATCGTGGCAAAGGTGAAGCGCAGCTCGGGCTACATCGCGGTGTTCGGCTGGTGGGCGATTTTTGTGCTGATCGGGGTGGGCTGGGCGGCGGCGATGGGCTGAGGCCGCAGATTGGCGTACGCGGGGCGGAATGAGATTTGCGGTTTCCCAGGTCTCAAAGGCGAGACCTGGGGCACCCTGAGTTTGTGGCTGAGAAAGTGCAGAAGACAGAACAGCGCGAGCCCCGTTTGGGATTCGCGCTGTTTTGTTTGAGGGCGACTGCCGGAACTATTCGGTCCAGCGGCGCATGATGAGGGTGGCGTTGATGCCGCCGAAGCCGAAGGAGTTGGACAGGGCCACATCGAAGCTGTGGTGGATAGCCTTGTTGGGCACGTAGTCCAGGATGCATTTGGGGTCGGGATTGTCGAGATTGATGGTGGGCGGAAGCTGCTGGTTCACCAGCGCCAGCACGGAGATGCCGGCTTCGAGGCCGCCGGCGCCGCCGAGCAGGTGGCCGGTCATGGACTTGGTGCCGCTGATTTTGAGCTTGTGGCTGAGGGCGTGCTCGCCGAAGACCAGTTCGATGGCGCGGGATTCGTTGCCGTCGCCGGCGGGAGTGGCGGTGGCGTGGGCGTTGACGTAGCCGACCTCTTCCGGGGCGATGCCGGCGTCCTTGAGGGCTGCCCTCATGCTGCGCTGGGCGCCCTGGCCCTCGGGAGCGATGCCGGTCATGTGAAAGGCGTCGGCGCTCATGCCGTAGCCGATCACCTCGGCGAGAATCTTTGCGCCGCGGGCTTTGGCGAACTCCAGTTCTTCAAGGATGAGGATGCCGGCGCCCTCGCCGATGACGAAGCCGTCGCGGTCCCTGTCAAAGGGACGGCTGGCGCGGGTGGGGTCGTCGTTGCGGGTGGAGAGCGCGCGCATGGCCGCAAAACCGCCCACGGACAAAGGCGTGACAGACGCCTCCGCTCCGCCGGCAATCATCACCTCGGCGTCGCCGTGCATGATCATGCGCACCGAGTCGCCAATGGAATTGGCCGAGGTGGCGCAGGCTGTGGCAGTGGCCGAGATGGGGCCCTTGGCGCCGTAACGGATGCTGATATTGCCAGCCGCCATGTTCACGATGACCGCAGGAATAAAGAAAGGCGAGATCTTGCGCGGGCCGCCAGCCAGCAGGTTAGAGTGCTCGCGCTCGATGATCTCAAAGCCGCCGATCCCGGAACCGATAAAGACGCCCACCCGGTCGGCAATCTCCGGGGTGATTCCGAGGCCGGACTGAGTGATAGCCTCTTGGGTGGCGGCGAAAGCAAAATGAATGAAGCGGCCCATTTTGCGGGCCTCTTTTTTGTCCACGAAGTCGAGCGGGTCAAAGTTCTTGACCTCGGCGGCGAAGGTGACCGGGAAGCCGGTGGTATCGAAGCCCTGAATGGGGCCCAAGCCACTGGCGCCGGCCAGGAGTTGCCGCCAGACCTCGGGGGCGGTGTTGCCCACACCGCACACCAGCCCCAGGCCGGTGATGACGACTCTGCGGGCCAAGGGCTATTTGCCGCCTTTCGCGCTTTTCTCGTTTTTCTCGATGTAGTCGATGGCGTCCTTGACGGTCTTGATCTTCTCGGCGTCTTCGTCGGGAATCTCGAGATCGAAGGCTTCCTCGAATTGCATCACGAGCTCGACCACATCGAGCGAATCGGCGCCCAGGTCCTCCTGGAAGCTGGCGCCGGGGGTAACCTCGGCTTCGTCCACCTGCAACTGCTCGACGATGATCTGCTTGACTTTCTCTTCTACGGCCATGCGTGCTTCTCCTCGTATTTCTTCGGAACTTGAGAGTCATTCCGGGGTTGAATTTCAATCCTGTTCCGCCTGCCTAAGATACCGGTTCGTGGCAGGGGAACACAACCATTGCGCCAAAAAAATGCGCATGGCCCCGAGACTTCAAGTTAAACGGGCGGGTGGGGGTGTGTAAAGGCAGCGAGAGGCAAGGGAATAGGGAATAGGGAACAGGGAATAGAAAACCGGCTGAGATTGGCGGAAAATACACAGACGGAAGGCGTACATTAGGCGAAGAGGAAATTCATGCAGACGGTTTGGTTCTTGTTGGCGGCGATTGCTGGAGCCGTTCTTGGCTTTTGGCTGAAAAGCATCTTGGCGAAGGCCAAAGCGATTCATTTGGAACAGGACAACGGGAAACTGAGCGCGGAATTGAGCGAGTCGAAGGACGCGCTTGCGAAAGCCAGAGTCGAGTCCGAGTCGAGGGCCAGTTTTGAGGCGCTTGCAACCGAACGCCAAAGCGCGATCGCCCGGCTGGAAATCGAACGCAGCGCGCTTCGCGAAGAACTGCGCGTCAAAACCGAAACTGAGCGCGACCAGGCTGCCAGCATCGGTAAGTTGGAAGCGGAACTGAAGAGCGAGCGCGCCAACCTGGCTGAGAAACTCGCCATTCTGGAAAATGCAAAGCAGGCATTGGCCAACCAGTTCCAGGCGCTGGCCGGGGAGATCCTGGAGACAAAGTCCAAGGCTTTCTCTGAAACAAACAAAAACGAACTGGGAACTCTGCTGAGTCCATTGCGCGACCAAATCAAGGAATTCCGCGAGAAGGTGGAGCAGGCGCAGGCCGATTCGAAAACCGGCGTTGCAAAGCTCGAGGGCCTCATCGGAAACCTCGGCGGCCTCAACCAGCAACTGGCCGACGAAGCCCGCAACCTCACCACAGCCCTGCGCGGCTCCGCCAAGGCCCAGGGCGATTGGGGCGAGTTCATCCTCCGCGATCTGTTGGAGAAGGCCGGCCTCCGTGAGGGCGAACAGTACAGCTTCCAGCAGAGTTTCACCGGCATCGCCGCTGAAGACGGGGAAAAGTCGAGGTCGGCGCGGACCGACGTGATTGTCTTTCTGCCCGGCGGGCGGGATTTGGTCATCGACTCGAAGGTTTCGCTCACCGCCTATACGGACTATGTGAATGCCGCAACAGAAGAGGAGCGCAAGTCGGCGCTGAAGCAGCACCTGGCCAGCGTTCGCGCCCATGTGACGGGGTTGGCCAAGGCCGGCTACCACAAGCTGCCGGGCGTTGAATCTCCGGATTTTGTGGTGATGTTTGTTCCCGTCGAACCGGCATTTCTGCTGTCGTTGCAGGGCGATCCGGCGTTGTGGGCCGATGCGTATCAGCAGGGGCTGCTGCTCGTGGGCCCCACAACGCTTCTCTATGTGATTCGCATCGTGAATGTCCTCTGGCAGCAGGAAGCGCAATCGCGCAATGTCCGCGAGGTCATGGATCGCGGCGCTGAACTCTATGACAAATTTGTTAACTTTGTCAGCGATCTGGAAGCCGTAGGCAAGAGCCTGCGCGGCGCAGACGCGAGCTACACCAGCGCTATGAAGAAGCTGAGCGAGGGTCGCGGCAATCTGATTCGCCAGGTGGAGCTCCTCAGGGGCCTCGGCGTGCGGAGCGCAAAGACCTTGCCGCGCAATCTGCTGGACGCGGCGGACGTCGACGAACCCGGCCTTGCGCTGGCCGCGAATGCGGAAGAGAGCGGCACGGAGGAGTAGAGCACCATCTCATGACGGCGATGAGGGAGAATGAAGACACGATGAGCACCGGTCTCGAAATCAGGTACTTGTGGCATGACATCGACGTGTACAAGCTGTGTGTCTCTGCTTCGAGTGGGGCGTTCTCTGGCGGAACTGAACTCTATACCTCACTCGGGGCACTTGCAGAAGCCGCCTCAACGCTTCAAGGTTTTCCGGTCGATACGTCCGATATTCGCAAGTTGCAATTTGGTGCTTTTGAAAGAGAATTCGCAGGCTTTGGCGTCAACCTGCATTTTTTCTGCAAAGACGGTGCTGGGCATGCGGTTCTTGAGATTCGTGTTGAATCAGAGGATGGATGCGAGACGAACTCAAAATGGAATCGTCCAGAGCAGTCTGCGCACTTCTTCGCAGGGGTTGAACCCAGCGCCATCGATGATTTTGTAGCGGAACTTCGTAGGTTGGAGGCCGAAAAATGCGGCGTAGCATCGCTCCGTTTTGTGATTTTCTGACTTGCTAACTCGCTAGCCCCGCTAGCTCTGGTCCTCCGCAAACGCCTCCCGCATCCGCTTCCACGTCGTTTGCAGGTCTTCGGGGAGGATGCGGGTTTCGGCGATGGTGGTCATGAAGTTGGTGTCGCCGGCCCAGCGGGGCAGGGCGTGGAGGTGGAGATGTCCGGCGACGCCGGCGCCGGCGGCCTGGCCAAGATTGATGCCGAAGTTGAAGCCGTGGGGGTTGTAGAGGCGCTGCAGGGCGCGTTCGGTGAGCTGGGCGAGATCGATCAGTTCATGGGCGGCTTCGACGGGGAGTTCGACGAGGCGGTCGAGGTGGGCGTAGGGCATGACCATGACGTGGCCGGAGGTGTAGGGGAAGGCGTTAAGACAGATGAAGCAGTGCTTTCCGCGGTGGATGAGGCCGCCGGCGGCTTCGGCCTGGTCCGGACTCATGCCAATGGCGACGGCGAAGTCGATGCAGGCGATGAGGTTGCAGAAGACGCAGCCAAGGTCGCCGGGCCAGGCGGCGAGGCTTGAGGGAACGCCGGGGCGCGCCGCGGTTTCCGCCGCGGTGACGTAGGCAAAGCGCCAGGGGGTCCAGAGATGGTCCATTAAAGTTGCGCCGTACAAATAGTATAGAGGGCGGGTATAGAGGGGATTCCTGCCGGGGTGGGGGATTGAGGGTGGATGGCCTCCCAGGTCTCAAAATCGAGACCCGGGGGCACCCGGTGTTCTGCGCCCTGGACCCTGAATTTGCGATTTCTCACTTCGCGGGACGACGGTTGGAGTTGGCTGTGGAGGTTGCGCCGGGCGCAAGTCCATTGATTGGGGCGCGGCGTGTGAATTTGCGGTTGCAATGCGGGTTGTGGCGTGGGGGACTCAACCTGTTGGATTGACGCAGGAAAGCTGAGGTTGCTACACTTGAGAGCGTAGCTTACTGCGCGGATTCCGGCAGTGAGTTGCGGCCGCCCTCCAGCAAGCCGTTGCCTGCCGGGTGTTTCCCAAGGAGACCAGTCGCTCAGCAATCCAGCGCAACAGGCTGGGACGGCTGTCCCTTGTGAAGACGCACCGTTACGGTCACCAGGCTAACCTGCAGGGATACGGTCTGAAGGCGTCCCCGCCGGCGGCAATCGCGGTGCGGGAGGCACCCCCCAGCGGCAGGCAAAATCCGTCGCGGGAGCAAGGAATTCCGGAGCAGCAGTGATGGCAAACGTCCTCAATCCCGAACCCGAGAGCATAACCCTGAACACCGAATTGGAAATGCCCACCCTAGAGCCTGCGACGGAGCTGGAGCAGCCGTCGTCCGAATCCACGTCCAACACCGAGACCGCCGAAGTTGCCGTAGCAGTTGAATTGGCCGCGCTGGACGCCGATGCCCTAACCGAGCCTGTAGCCGAGGCCGCGCCTGTGGAGCAAGAACCACACGCGGAAGCCACGGCAGAGGCTGCGCCCGCCGCCGAGGTTTTGAAGGAAGTTGCCGCGCAAGCTGAGCCTGTGGCGGAAGCCGCCGCGGAGGCCGCGCCTGTTCATGAAGCCAAGCCTGCCGCGAAGGCCGCGCCGGTTGCCGAAGCCAAGCCTGTCGTGGAGGCCGCGCCCGTTCATGAAGCCGAGCCTGCCGAGAAGGCCGCGCCGGTTGCCGAAGCCAAGCCTGTCGTGGAGGCCGCGCCCGTTCATGAAGCCGAGCCTGCCGTGGAGGCCGCGCCTGTTGCTCAAGCCGAGCCTGCCGGCCAGGCCACGCCCGTAGCCGCAGCGCCGGCGCACGAAACGCATGGACTGGAGTCCATGGACGATTTCTCCGCCGCATTGGCGGCGTTTGAACGGGAGCAGGCCGCCGAGGCTGCAGCCGTTGAAGCCTACGGCGACAAGATTGTCTCCGGCACGGTGATCAAGCAGACGGAGAAGCACCTGGTGATCGATGTGGGCCTGAAGTCCGAGGGCCTGGTGCCCCTGGAGCAGGTTCTGGATCACACTGGAGCGGTGAAGTTCCACCCGGGCGATGTGATCGACGTGGTGATCGAGCGCGAGGAGCCGGAAGGCGGCTACCTGGCGAGCTTCGAGAAGGCCCAGCGCCTGCGGGTGTGGGACGTGATAGAGAAGGCCGCCAACGACAAGACGCCGGTGAAGGGCACGGTGGTGAGCCGCGTGAAGGGCGGTCTGACCGTGGATATCGGGCTGAAGGCATTCTTGCCCGGCTCGCAGCTTGAGATTCGCCCCGTTCGCAACCTGGACGGGTATCTGGGCCAGCAGATTGAAGTCCGGGTCATCAAGCTCAACAAAAAGCGCGGTAACGTGGTGGTAAGCCGCAAGGAGATTCTGGAAGAAGAGCAGACGGCCAAGCGGTCGGCGACGCTGGAGCAGTTGGGCGAGGGCGCGGTGATGACCGGCACGGTGAAGAACCTGACCGACTACGGCGCGTTTGTGGACCTGGGCGGCATCGACGGGCTGCTGCACATCACCGACATGAGCTGGGGCCGGCTGACGCATCCGCGGGACCTGGTGAATGTGGGCGACGAGATCCAGGTGAAGGTGCTGAAGTTCGACAAGGATAAGCAGCGCGTTTCGCTGGGCTTCAAGCAGTTGACGCCGGATCCGTGGCTGGATGCTTCGGAACGCTATCCGGTGGGCGCGCGCGTGAAGGGCCGCGTTCTTTCGGTGACCGACTACGGCGCGTTTGTGGAGCTGGAGCAGGGCATCGAAGGGCTGGTACACCTGTCGGAGATGACCTGGTCGAAGCGGCTGAAGCATCCGTCGAAGCTGGTGAAGCCGGGCGACGAGGTGGAGACGGTGGTGCTGAGCGTGAATCCGGCGGACCGCCGCATTTCGCTGGGCATGAAGCAACTGCTCGACAACCCATGGGAGAACCTGACCGAGCGGTATCCGGCCGGGACGGTGGTCGAGGGCCGGGTGCGCAACCTGACCGACTTTGGCGCCTTCATCGAGATCGAGGACGGCATCGACGGGCTGGTTCACGTTTCGAACCTGAGCTGGACCAAGCGCGTGAAGCATCCTTCTGAAGTGGTGAAGAAGGGCGAAAAGGTGAAGGCTGTGGTGCTGGGCGTTGAGCCGCAGAACCGCCGTCTGAGCCTGGGCATCAAGCAGTTGCAGCCCGACGTTTGGGAAAGCTTCTTTGCGGCGCATCGCGTGGGCGACGTGGTCCACGGCAAGGTGCTGCGGACGGCGCAGTTCGGCGCATTTGTCGAGATCGCGGAGGGCGTGGAGGGACTTTGCCACATCTCCGAGGCCGGCGACGAGCCCGGCGGCCACTCCAAGCTCGAGACCGGCCTGGAACACGACTTCAAGATCATCAAGATCAACGTGGAAGAGAAGAAGGTGGGCCTTAGCCTGCGCGCCGTGGGCCACGAGGCCAGCCGCGCGACGGTGGAGCACTACAAGGCCGACAGCCACAAGCAGCCGGTCTCCAGTTCGACCACGACTCTTGGCGACCTGATCCACTGGCGGAAGACGGAGCGGTAAGGCTTGCTTCAAAAAGCTGGACGGCAACGGCCACCCTTCGGGGTGGCCGTTTTGCGTCAAGGGCCGGTGATCGGGTGAGGGAACGAAAAAACTTGTGCGATTCTCATCCTTGATAGAAGATGGGAAGACGGCGGACCGGCTGAATGATCAGTCCTTCTGCGTCTGCCGCAGAACGATGACGATTCCCAACGCGGTGAGAACGCTGGACAGTGCGAAGAGAAAGGCGCTGGCATAGCCCCAGGAGCCGATGACGGCTCCGGCGATGGGACCGACGAGGAAAAATGAGACGTCGGAGAAGCCGGTGAAGATGCCGAGGGCGGTGCCGCGGTTGTGCATAGGCACGCGCTTGACGGCTTCAACGCCGAGGGCGGGAAAGACCAGCGAAAAGCCGAAGCCGGTGAGGGCAGCGCCAGCGGAGGCCATCCAGGGCGAGGCCGCGCTCCAAAGCAGCAGGACGCCCCCCGATTCGACCACCAGGCAGGCAATGCACACCAGAAATCCGCCCAACCGATTGATGGTCTGGATGAGGAGCAGGCGCGCGGCGATGAAGGCCACGCCAAAGGCGGTGAGGCAGAGGGCAGCGCCGTGCGGGCTCCAGTGGCGGCTGAGGTAGTAGAGGGTGACAAAGGTGGCCAGCACGCTGTACCCGACGCCGCCGAGAGCCAGGGCCATGCCGTGGGGGGCAACGCGGCCCAGCACATGGCGAAAGGGCAGATGTTCGCCGGGAGTGACGGGGACGGGGCTCTTGCGAAGGGCGAGCACGAAGCTGACCGCGCCCAGCAAGGTGGTCAACAGGCCGAGCGAGGCCAGTCCCCAGTGCTGATCGAGAACCACGCCGAGGGGCGCGCCGAGGGCCAGTCCGCCATAGGTGGCGACGCCGTTGAAGGAGATGACTTTCGCGGTGTGCTGGGGTCCGGCGCTGGTGATGCCCCAGAGAGTTGCACCGGTGGAACCGAGGCTTTCGCCCACTCCCAGGGCCAGGCGGCTCAAAATGAGCGCGGAAAAGGTGAGCCAGGGTTTGAAGTGGAGGGCCACGGCGGCCAGCAGAAGCATTCCGCTGAGGGTGCAGGCGGCCATGCCCCGGAGGACGGAGATTTTGGCGCCGGCGCGGTCGGAGATGCGGCCGGCCCAGGGTCGGCTGAGGAAGGTGGCGATGTACTGGATGCTGATGACGAGGCCCGCCAGAGCGGCGTGCAGGCCCATGCGCAGATGCACAAAGGCGGGCAGGACAGCGAGCGGCAGGCCGATGGAGAGATAGCAGATAAAGGTGAAGTAGACAAAACCGAGGATGGAACGGACGGCACCGCTGGAGGCGAGGGATGATGAGGATGGAACGCTGACAATGACGGGGGTCTGCATGATTCAGGGTTTGTGCCTGCGGATGAGCGGGCCACTGCTAAGTATATCGGAGGCGATGTGCGGCATCGGCGCGAATGAATCGTTCCTGGGGCCTGTTTGCGTGGAGATGCCCAACTCACAGCGGACAGGCTCTAGACTGAGATCATGCCGGGATTTCACGTTGAGCATTTCGGTTGCAGGGCGGCGCGCGCCGATGGCGAGGCGGTAAGCGACCGGCTGCGCGCCGCGGGGCTGGGCGAGGGGAATCCGTCGGCGGCCGATGTGGTGGTGGTGAACACGTGCAGCGTGACGGCGGAGGCCGACCGGGCGGCGCGGGCGTATATCCGGCGGTCGCATCGGCAGAACCCGGAGGCGCGGATTGTGGTGACGGGCTGCTATGCGCAGCGCGCGCCGGAGGAGCTGGCGGGGCTCAAGGGCGTGGCCGCGGTGGTGGGCAACAGCCACAAGGCGCTGGCGCCGGAGATTGTTTTGCAGTTGGCTCGAGGCGGGGCTGCGGGCCGACCTGGCGATGGTTCGGTTGCGCGGCCGGAGTTAGTGCGCGTGGAGTCGCTGCTGGCTGGTTCGGCGGCAAGTGCGGCGCCGATTTGGGTGGATGATCGCTTTGCGCACTCGTTTCTGGAGGAGGCGCAGGTTGTGCCGGGGGCGCAGACCAGGCCCAACCTGAAGATTCAGGAAGGATGCGGGAACCGGTGCACGTTTTGCGTGATTCCGCAGACGCGCGGTTCCTCCAGAAGTCTGCCCGTTGCGAGCGTTCTGAGGCAGGTGGAGGGGTTTGTGGCGGCCGGGGGCAATGAGCTGGTGCTTTCGGGGATCAACCTGGGGCGATGGGGCCGGGATTTTTCCGGTTCTCCGGATGCAGGCGAAGAGAGGTTGGCGCGGAGGACGCTGGCGGGGCTGGTGCGGCGGATTCTTGACGAGACGGCGCTGCCCCGGCTGCGGCTCAGCTCGATCGAGCCAATGGACTGGGACGGGGAGCTGATCGGGCTGATGGCGGAGTTTGCCCATTCGCGGAATGCCGTGCCGCGGCTGGCGCGGCACGCGCATTTGCCGCTGCAGTCCGGCTCGGACGCCGTGCTGCGGCGGATGCACCGGCGGTACCGGCCCTGGCACTACGCGGAGAAGGTTTGGGCGCTGGTCGAGGCTGCCGGGCCGGAGCTGACGCTGGGCGCGGACGTGATGGTGGGTTTTCCTGGGGAGACGGACGGCGAATTCGAGGAGACGCTGGAGCTGGTGCGGGCACTGCCGTTCGGTTATTTGCACCTGTTTCCGTTTTCGCCGCGGCCGGGGACGCGGGGATGGTCGCTCCATGCCGAGCGGCCGGTTGCGGCTGTGGTGGTGGAGGAGCGGATGGCGGCGCTGCGGGCGCTGGCCAAGGAAAAGAGCCGCGCGCACCGGGAGCGGTTCGTGGGCCGGGAACTGGAGGCGATCACGCTGCATACGCCGACGGCCGTGGCGGATGCGGGGCGAACGCTGGGGCTGACGGAAAATTTCTTACCCGTGGAGATTCAGGGACGGCTGCCGGCGAACCGGCTGGTGAGGGTGCGGGTGCGCGGGTTGAACGGCGAAGGGACGCTGGAGGCGGTGCCGGCTGCGTCTGCCCAGGGCGCGCATGATTCTCTCGCCGCACATTCATATGGCGGAAACATAGCTGTGGGAGTCTAGGGCGATGAAGATCAAAAGGATTGTCGAGGGACTTGTTTCCGGCGGATGGCTGGCCGGGATGTGCCTGGCCTGCGGGCTGGCCGGGATGGCGCAGACACCCGCTGCGCACAAGACGGAAAACGTGATCGTGGTGATGATGGATGGGCTGCGCTGGCAGGAGGTTTTTCGCGGCGCCGACCCGGAGCTGATCAAGACGCCGGGACCAGAGGCGCTGGACGATCCCAAGGAACGGGCGGCAGCCGCGCAAAAGCATTATTGGCGCGAGACCGCCCAGGAACGCCGGCTGGTGCTGATGCCATTCTTGTGGAGCGTAGTGGCCGGCGAGGGGCAGATCTTCGGCAACCGCGATCTGGGCTCGGACTCGCATGTGACCAACGGGCTGAACTTCAGCTATCCCGGCTACAACGAGACGCTGACCGGCTTTGCCGACCCGCGGGTGCATTCCAACGACAACGTGCCCAACCCCAATGTGACCGTCTTCGAATGGCTCAACGCGAAGCCCGAGTTTGCGGGCAAGGTAGCGGCCTTTGGGGCGTGGGATGTGTTCAATGGCATCTTCAACCGGGAACGGTGCGGGTTCGTGGTGAATGCGGGCTACGATCCGATGACGGCGATTCCGGCCACGCCGGAGTTGGCACTTCTGAACGCGCTGAAGGCGGAGACGGTGCGCATCTGGCTCGATGAGCCCTTCGATCCCATCCCGTATCACACGGCGGTCGAATACCTGAAGGTGAACAAGCCGCGGGTGCTGTTTGTGGGGCTTGGCGAGACCGACGACTGGGCGCACACCGGCTCTTACCCTGAGTACCTGAATGCGGCTCACCTGGGCGACAGCTACCTGAAAGAACTGTGGGAACTGGTGCAGTCGATGCCCGAGTATCGGGGCAAGACTACGCTGATCGCGCTGCCGGATCACGGGCGCGGCGTGGGCTCCGAGTGGACCAGCCACGGGGAGAAGATTCCCGCGTCGAAGGAGACGTGGATGGCCTTTCTGGGGCCGGATACGGCTGGATTGGGCGAACGCAAGCAGGTTGGACCGGTGACCGAGAGCCAGATTGCGGCCACGCTGGCGGCGCTGCTGGGCGAAGATTACCATGCGGCGGCGCCGAAGTCGGGCGCGCCGATCGGGGACGTGTTGGGGAAGTAGGCGCAGCAAACGGCAGACCTGGAATCCTGGGCCAGCAAAGCTGCATTCAATAGGGCGCAGCGGCAATATCCGTTTGAGCAAAATCGATTCCTTTGAAGAGAAGCTCTTCGCCGGTTTCCTTGGCCAGGGCATAGGCAATGCAGTCGCCGAAGTTGAGCTGGGCAGGATGGCGGCCCTTGCCGTAGCGTTTAAAGGCTTCGCGAGCCAAGCGCGCCTGGGATTCGGTAAAGGCGACGATTTCGATTCTGAATCGCACGATCAGCAGATCGAGGTCTCGTACGCCATCCACACCTCTTCGCGATTGCAGAATCATGGAAGCCTCCAGGAAGCCCGCAGAGGACATGCGGCAGACGGGGTTCCTGGCAATGTAGGCATCGAGCAGCCGCCCCTCCGGCTCCTCAAACAGGATTGCGAGCATAGCCGAGGAGTCAACGATCATGAAGGAATCCCGTTCTCGTCGTAACCGAGGATTTCGTCGTCGGTGCGTGTGTCCAACACGGGCAGCGACGCGCAATGATGGCTGATGGCCCGAACCTCCTCAAGCAAAGCGTCCGTGTTCTGCCGTTTGCGCTCTTCACGGGCGAGGCGCTCGCGCATGGCAACGATCACCGCAACGGTGATGGTCTCCCCGGTGGTGGCGGCAAGCTGGCGGGCGAGCCGGTCGGCTTCGGGGGCTTTGATACTGATGGGCATGGTACCTGTCCTCCTGTTTATCTACCTATATATACGATAGCACGACTGGGAGCACGGCTTACTGGAATGGGACCACTCCGCGGCGGCCTGGCGGTTAATTCCGCACATTGCAAATGGGAATCTGGCGTAAACCGTTCGTTCAGCGCAGCCAAGCCAATGCTATACTCAGTGTGCGTTCGTGTACCCGCGGCGATTCCGGAAGACCCGGAGGCGGGCAGCAACCACTTTTTTTTGGAGGAGCACCATCGCACTCGACAAACGTTCGGCAAAGTCCTTTATCCGCATCAACGATCGGATTCGCGCGCGCGAAATCCGCGTAATCGATGAAAACGGCGAACAGATGGGCATTCTTCCGCCCTTTGAGGCGCTGAAGATTGCCCGAGAGCGCGGGCTGGACCTGGTGGAGGTTTCACCCAATGCGGTCCCTCCGGTGTGCCGCATCCAGGATTACGGGCGGTACCTCTACGAGAAGGAAAAGAGCGAACGCGCGGCCCGCAAGAAGCAGAAGGTGATCACGGTCAAGGAGGTCAAGTTTTCAGTGACCGTGGACGAGCACGATTACCAGACCAAGAAGAACCAGGCGGTGCGGTTTCTTGTCGATGGGGACAAGGTGAAGGCCAGCCTTCGCTTCCGCGGCCGGCAGATGGCCCATCGCGAGCTGGGCTACAACATCATCAACCGGCTGATCCAGGACATTGGCGAGGCGGGGATCGTGGAGTTCATGCCGCGCATGGAGGGAACGATTCTGCACGCGATTCTGGCGCCGGCGAAGAAGCAGGAAGCTCCCAAGGCCAAGCCGGCGGCGGCGCCAGCCGGTGCGCCGGTTCCGCAGGCGCAATAGCGCTCGACGCTCGACAGAATCCAAGCAGGCCGCCCGCTCGGGCGGCTTGCTTTTATTGGGGGCGAATCCGCTCCTAGTCCAGCCAGCGCATGCTGTTGAGCCAACCCATGTTGATGGGCCGGGGCGGGGGCACGGGCAGGACAATGAAGCCTTCGCGCCAGTGGCCGTCTTCGCGGCGGGGAGGATAGCCGACGATGCGGGCGGCGGCGGCGTTGTGCTCCTCGAGGGCCAGGCCGGGCAGGCCGCCGACGATGGCCTGAAGCTGGTCGTGGTTGGGCGGACGGTCCGTCGTGATCGGGATCAGGGAGCGCAGGGCGCCATAGGCTTCAGCCAGATCGCTGACTTTGGCCCGGCGCTTGGAGGGCAGGGGTTTGAGGCCCAGGGACTTCCAGGCGGCATGAGGATAACTCTCGACGAGCAAGCGATCGGGAGGGGAGCCGGGTTGGTCCTGCGTTTCGAAGCGTCGCCAGCCGCGGCGGCAGAGGGCGTCGTAGACATCCAGGCAGAACTCGGCGAAAGGGCGGTAGGTGACGGGCTTGACCATGCCGGGCAGGCCGGTTTTGGCGGCGGTGTTAAGCTGCCGCTCGCTGACCCTGGCGTGTTCCAGGCCGTTGGAGCAGGATTTCCAGGCCTGAGGTCCGTCGAGCATGATGACCCGGATGCCGCGCACGCCGCAAAGGTGGTTGAGGCGGCCGGCGAGGATATTGGCGTCCACGGGTCCAGGGTCGTCTTCGGGAGGCATGGAGGGGATGATTTCGCAGGCGATGGGCCAGTCGGCCGAGCCGGGTTGCTCCGGGCTTGTGAACAGCGGCGGAAGCGGCAGACCGGGGCCGGATTTGACCTGATTGGGGGACTGCGGCGGGCGCGCACGGTCCAGCAGGACGATGCCGAGATCGGACCAGCGGCGGTAGGCGAGATCGACGGAGAGGACGGCCACGCCCTAACATTACGCCGGGCTGAGGCCGGGGACCATGGAGGATTGGAGCAAATTGTGGTGGAGTTTGACGCAATTGAAACCGGGGGCCGAAACGGGACAGCGTGGTTGACGGCCCGTCGTTGGACTCCGGCCAGGGGAGGGTTTCTGCCGGAAGTGGGCCACGGACGAGGCGGGCGGGTGGCCTTTCAGCCTGGCAACGAGGGCCTGTGGCGGGGAGAACGAGGCTGCGGTATACTTATGGAAGCCTCAAGAGGGCAGGGAGATCTCTGTCTCACAGGCCCTGCGCCGGAGTGATCCAATCTGGACCAATCTGGAATTGACCCATTCTGGCGGACAAAGAGAAGACAATGCCCAAGTTGAAGACCCATACGGGCGCGGCCAAGCGCTTCAGCAAGACTGGTACCGGCAAGATCAAGCGGGGCCAGACGAAGACGCGGCACATCCTGACGTCGAAATCGCCAAAAGTGAAACGCAAGCTGGGACGAACCCTGCTGGTTTCAGACGGCGACTACGCGAAGGTAGCGCGCATGATTCCTTACGCCTGATCGCTGCGCTGATTCCATAAGACGGAATCGGCGCTTCAGGGCCCCAGCGAACGCGTTGCGCCGGCCCCCGGCAGAACGGACGGTTTTTTGGAGTCCGGAGAACGCCGAGAGATCAAGGCTTGTAGAAGCGAGTGAAGAGGTTTCCCGCTCCCACCCTGACGGGTGAGGGCCTCCTGCCTCCAGCCGCATGACATTCGAACGCAAAATGGAGAACCCCAATGCCCCGCGTAAAACGCAGCACCAAGCGGAGTGACCGCCGGAAGAAGATTCTCGACCGGGCGAGCGGCTACTTCCTGACGAAATCGAAGCTCTACCAGGCAGCGCAGGAAGCCGTGGAGCGTGGCCTGAAGTTTGCCTACACCGGCCGCAAGCAGAAGAAGCGGCAGTTCCGCTCGCTGTGGATCGTGCGCATCTCGGCCGCGGCCAAGCTGAACGGCACCAGCTACTCGCAGTTCATCAACGGGCTGAAGAAGGCCGGGATCGAGCTGGACCGCAAGATTCTGGCCGACATTGCCGTGAAGGACGCGGCTGGCTTCACCAAGCTGGTGGAGCAGGCCAAGGCGGCGCTGGCTGCGGAGACCAAAGTAGCTTAGCGGTTCGGCAGTTGCAGGGAGATAAGACGGCCCGGAATCCATAGGGTTCCGGGCCGTTCTGCGTTTGCAACAAGGTGGCGAAAAACAGCTATTCTCGCGTCTTCGGCAGGGAAACGTCGAAAACGCAAGAATAGCCCCGAGATTTTCGTCTATTGCACCGACTTGCCACTCAAAACCCCTTCTACAGCTTGCTGCCACAGGTCCGGTTGGTCGACGAAGTTCATGTGGCCGCTGTTGGGGAGGATGACCAACTGCGAGCCGGCGATTTTGTCGTGCATCTCGCGGCTGAGGGAGGGCTCGCACTCGTCGTGGTCGCCGACGAGGATGAGCGTGGAGACGTGGATGGAGGGCAGGCGGTCGACGTACTCGACGGATTTGAGGTTGCCGTCGATGACGAACTCGCCGTGCTCGCCCCACATGGCGCGGTAGAGCTCCCAGTTGGTGGGGGCGCCGGTGGCGGGGTCGTAGGTGGAGTCGGGGCGGGCGCCGTAAAGGAATGGAAAGTAGCCGGGGCCCCAGGCCAGCGTGGCATATTCGGCGGGGTAGCGGCCGTGCTCCCAGGCTTCGCCCTTGCCGAAAAGACCGGCCTGTTCGAACTGGTTGAGGCGGGCGAGTTTGGCGGGCGGCATCTGCGCCTTCTCGCGGGCCAGGACTCCGTTCATCTGACGGGTGGAGGGGAAGGTGCTGTTGAGGATCAGGCGGGTGAGGTTCTGCTGGTATTTGAGGGCGTAAGCCTGGGCGAGGACGCCGCCGTAGCTGTGGCCGAGCAGGGAGATCTTGCCCAGGCTGAGGGCTGTGCGGACGTCTTCGACGTCTTCGACCATGGCTTCGACGGTGTAGAGGCTTGCGTCCTGGAGGCGCTGGGAGCGGCCGGAACCGCGCTCGTCGATGAAGATGAGGCGATGGGTGCGGGCCAGAGGGAGCAGCCAGGGAAGGAAGTAGTCGTGATTGGCGCCGGGGCCGCCGTGGACGACAACCAGTGGCGAGCCGGCGCCGAAGGCTACGTAATAGATGAGTACGCCGTGGGCGTCAACGTAGCCCTCCTGCTGGGGGTAGACGGCGGGTTGGGCGGCGGCCGGGGTGGAAAAGGCTGCGGAAGAGGCGGCAAGAACGAGGGCGAGAGCCAGGCGTGGGAACTTCATGGAAATGAGAATACCGGAACTTGCGCAGGCGGTGGTTTATCCTGCTGTTTACACATGATGAGCGAAGAGATACCCGATCTGACGGCCTTTGATGAAGCCGCGCTGGACGAGGCGTTTGCCGCGCTGGAGCGGCAGGCTCGCGAGGCTGCGGCTGCGCTCAGCGGCGAGGAGGCTGTGGAGGCCTTTCGGCTGCAATGGCTGGGGCGCAAGCAGGGCAAGCTCAACGAGGTCTCGGATCGGTGGCTGAAGGCTGCTCCGGCTGAGGCCAAGAAAGCGCTGGGGCTGCGGTTCAATGCGCTCAAGGCGGTGGTGGAGAAGCTGCTGGACGATGCGGCCGGTGCGGGGCCGAGCGATGCGGCTCTGGCTGCTGAGGCCATCGATATTACTCTGCCCGGCACGAGGCGGCTGACCGGGGCCGAGCACCCGATTACGCGCACGCTGAACGAGATTACCCAGGTGTTTGCGGCGCTGGGCTACTCGGTGGGCGTGGGGCCGGAGGTCGAAACCGAATTCTACAACTTCGAAAGCATGAATTTTCCGCCGGACCATCCGGCGCGGGATACGCAGGACACGCTGGTGGTGGCCGGGCAGGAGCGGCGGCCGCGGCGCGACCGGCTGCTGTTGCGCACGCACACCTCGCCGGTGCAGATGCGGACCATGGAACTGCAGCCGCCGCCGGTGCGCATCATCATTCCCGGCAAGGTACACCGCAACGACGCGGCCGACGCGACGCACTCGCCGATCTTCCACCAGGTGGAGGGGCTGTGCGTGGACACCAACATCACTTTCAGCGACCTGAAGGGGACGCTGGATCACGCCATGAAGGCGCTGTTCGGCGCGGCGGTGAAGACGCGGTTTTTCCCATCGTTCTTTCCCTTCACCGAGCCCAGCGCGGACGTGCAGATCAGTTGCATCTTCTGCGGAGGCAAGGGCTGCCGGAAGTGCAAGGAGTCGGGGTGGATCGAGCTGCTGGGTTGCGGCATGGTGGACCCCGCGGTGTTTGCGTTTGCCGCCGAAAAGCAGCCTGCATACGATGCGAAGAAGATTTCCGGCTTTGCCTTTGGCATGGGCGCCGACCGCATTGCCATGATGAAGTATGGAGTGAGCGAGATGGGGCAGTTCTTTGCGGGAGATATGAGATTCTTGGGGCAGTTTGTGTGAGAAGCAGCGAGTTAGCGTGCGCTGCGCGCACATTGGCGAGTTAGCAAGTTAGCGGCGCTTGTGGGGGAACGGTCGGTTATGGCAAGGACCCGGCATTTTCGCGACTTACTCGTCTGGCAGAGGGCGATGGAGTTGGCCCGTGAGGTTTACCTACGGACGGAGGAGTTTCCAAAATCCGAAACCTTCGGCCTGCGGATGCAGATGCGCCGGTCGGCCGTTTCGGTCGCAAGCCATATTGCCGAAGGCCATGGGAAGCTGACGGACGCTGAGTTGCGCAGATCGCTTGGGTCGGCGCGTGGGTCGTTGTATGAATTTGAAACGCAGAATGAGTTGGCGTGTGGTCTGAGGTTCATTGACCAGGATTCTTCCCGGAAGTTACTCGAACTGGCGACGGAAACCGCAAAGCTGATTAACGGACTGTTAGGGAAATTGGAGCCCTGATCGGTAAACGAGGGAACCCGCTAACTTGCTGACTTGCGATTGTGCGCGCAGCGCACGCTAACTTGCTACCAGGTAGTAACGATGAAAATACTTACGAAATGGCTCAGAGCGTATCTACCGGGACTGCCGGTGGACGATGCGCGGCTGGCGGAAGACCTGACGTTGCGCGGGATTGCCGTCGAGGGGATCTACTCGCTGGGCGACGGGAACGGGTCGCTCTACGAGATGGACATTACAACCAACCGTGTGGATGCGATGAACCACTACGGGGTGGCGCGGGAGGCGGCGGCGATCTATGGGCTTCGGCTGGCGGGGCTTGATTTTGCGCTGCCTGCGGCGCGGGCTGCCGCAGCGTCGTTTCCGGTGCGGATTGAGGCCCAGGACGCGTGCGGACGGTTTACGGCGCGGGTGCTGCGCGGCATTGCTATCGGCGACTCGCGGGACTGGTTTGCGGGCGCGGAGGTGGCTACCTACTTTGGGCTGCTGGAACAGAAACAGATCTCGAATGCCGTGGACGCTACGAACTTTGCCTGGCTGGCGATGGGGCAGCCGACGCACGTCTTCGACCTGGACAAGATCGAGGGGGGCATCGTGGTGCGGCGGGCGCGGAAGGGCGAGCGGCTGAAGACGCTGGACGGCGTGGAGAGGACGCTCGATGGGGAAGACCTGGTTGTGGCCGATCATGCGAAGCCGCTGGCGCTGGCCGGGGTGATGGGCGGCTGGGACACGATGATTACGCCGGCGGCGACGAACGTGCTGGTGGAGGCGGCGTGGTTTGAACCGATGGCGGTGCGGCGGACGGCGCGGCGGCACGGGCTGCACACGGACGCGAGTCATCGGTTTGAACGCGGGGCGGACTTCCATGCCGCGCCGGTGGCTTCCGCGCTGGTGAGCAAGATTCTGCTGGCCAACGGGGGGTGGATTGAGGGCGAGCTGGTGGACGTGCGGGTCGCGGAGCTTGAGGCGCGGACCGCCAACCGCAAGCCGGTGGCGCTGGCGCTCAGCGAGGTGCGGCGGATTCTAGGCAAGACCGTGGATGAGGAAGGGATTACCGCGGCGACCGTGGAGGGTGTGCTGACGGCGCTGGGATGCACGTTGGCGGAGTTCGCGGAGCTAGCGGAGGTAGCGGAGTTAGCAAGTCAGTCCGCCGCGGCGGACGAATCAGCGGAGTTAGCGGGGGCAGCGAGTGAGGCCGATGCGGCCTGGCTGGTGAGTTTGCCCAGTTGGCGGCTGGATCTGGAGCGGGAGATCGATCTGATCGAGGAGGTCGCGCGGGTTTACGGGTATAACCGCTTTGCCAACACTCTGCCGGAGTTTGGCGAAGGGGTGCGCGCGCTGCCGTGGGCGGAGAGCGAGGCGGCGGTGCGGCGAACGCTGCTGGCGGCGGGGTTCCATGAGGCGATTGCAAGCACCTTCTGCTCGGCGGCGGAGGCTGCGTTGACGGCGCCGCAACCTGGGCTTACGGTTCCGCTGGGCAATCCGCTCAGCGAGGAGGCCGGCGTGCTGCGGCCGTCGCTGGTGCCGGGGATGCTGGGGATGATTGCCGGGAACCTGCACCGCGACGTGAGCGACGTGCGGCTGTTCGAGCTGGGCACGGTGTTTAGCGGGACGACGGAGAAGGTGGAGGAGCGGCCGGCGGTGGCGTTCGGCGCGGTGGGCAGTTTGCCGGAACAGGGACCGCTTCATCCGGCGCGGGCTATCGATTTCCATGACGTGAAGGGCGCGGTAGAGCAGGTGCTGGCGCGGTTCCAGGCACGGGCCGTGTACTTTGACCGCTTTCCGGCCGAGGCCGGGCTCACGCCGGAGTGGCTGCATCCCTACCGGGCCGCGCGGGTTGCGGTGGAGGGCGCGACGGTGGGGTGGTTTGGGCAACTGCATCCGCGCGAGGCCGCGGCGCGCAAGCTGAAGGAGCCGGTGCTGGTGGGCGAGCTGTATCTTGACCGGCTGTACAAGCTGCCGTTGCGCAAGCCGATGGCAAGAGAGATTTCGCGTTTCCAGCCGGTGCGGCGCGATTTTTCGCTGATTCTGGACGAGAGCATCGGCTGGGAGAAGATTGACCAGGCATTGGCGGGATTGCAGATTCCCGAGCTGGTGGAGTGGCGGGTGCGGGAGGTGTTTCGCGATGCGCGGCTGGGCGCGGGGGAGTACTCGCTGCTGCTGGGCGCGACCTTCCAGGCGGCGGACCGCACGTTGCGCGAGGAAGAGCTCAAGAGTTTCCAGGAGCGGGTGGTGGAAGCTGTTGGCAAGGCGGGAGCGCGGCTGCGGAGTTAGCGAATGAAACTGGCTCGATCGGCGCTATACTGGCACCGATAAGGTGCAATTGAGCGGAGGTTTTTCGATGTCGGAGTTTGCCTGGGAAGGTGAAGGTGGAAAAGATGCGCAGCATGAAACCCAACCGCAAGAACAAACCGCGGAGCCGGGAACCCTGACGCTGAACGTGAACGATTTTTCGGCGCTGGAGGAACGGATTCTGCGTGCGGTGGAAGTGGTGCGCCGGGAGCGGCAGGCTCGGGTGAAGGCGGAAGAGCGCGCGGCCCAGGCCGAGGCCCAACTGCGCGAGCACTTGCCGCTGGTGGAGCAATTGCAGAAGGAACTTAACGCGCTGCACGCCGAGCGGGACCAGGTGCGGGAGCGCGTGGAGCGGCTGCTGGGGCAACTGGACGCGTTGGAACTGTAAGGAAGGCGGGGAGATGAGGCATGGCTGAGGAACCTGCCGCGGCGGGCGGCAATGCAAGCGGTTATGTGACCGTGGAGATCTACGACCAGGTCTATCACCTGTCGGGCCAGGACGCGGCGCACATTCGCGATCTGGCGGTGCGGGTGGACGCCAAGATGCGCGCCGTGGCGGCGCATGGCCGCACCGTGGACTCGCTGCGGGTGGCGGTGCTGGCCGCCTTGAATCTGGCCGATGAGCTGACCCAGGCCGGCGGGGCCGATGCGCGGCTGGGCCATGCGCGCGCGGCCAGCCTGCGCGGGCTGCTGGACGAAGTGCTTGAGGAAGAGTGGAAGACGGGGTCCTAGGCTCCGCGGGGTTGCCGCTGAGCATCTTTTGAGCACGTGGGCGACGCGGATATCGAGGGGAAGCCGAAGAAACTGATTGCGCGGGCGGTGGAGGTGGGCAATCGCAAGCCTGCCCCGGTAGAGGCGGACTCGTCTCCCGGTGGCGGAAATTTGCAGTTGGCGGGCGGTTCCCGATTTGGGTCAACGGGACCGAAAGCAGGGGGAGAACAAGGTAGCACACCGCGGCCACCTTGCACAAGACTTGTAATTTCTCGCCGGGACCCATACTATCCGCAATAGAAACCGGCCTGCAAAGCAGGTGAAGCGGTCAACGCTGGTTGAACCAACATTCAATGAACAGGGGCTCAACTCGACAATCGGTTCCGTGTGCCGTGTCCGCCAGTCCGGAATGCCTAACGAACCGCGGAGAGCTCCACCGTCTTAGGACGGGTTCACCAGCGCATTGCTCACGGCCCCGTGGGCCGGATTCTACCTTTCTCCGAAGTTGCGGCGGCTGCGACTGAAGTCGAAATGCCGTATGCTGACTCAGGTGCATCCAGTTCTTTTTCACATCGGAGCAATTCTGATCCCGTCCTACGGCGCGCTGTCGGCGCTGGGGGTGTTGCTGGCGCTGTTTCTGGCGCAGCGGACGGCGCGGATTGCGGGCGTGAATGCCGGGCAGGTGTGGAACCTGTGCGTGGTGGCGTTGTTTGCGGCGCTCTTGAGTCAAAGGCTGCTGCTGGTGCTGGTCAACTGGAGCGAACTGCGCCGGCATCCAGGATGGATGCTGGGTCTGGCCATGATTCATCATCCGCTGCTGGCCGCCGCGGGAGCGTTGGCGGGCGTGGGGTCGGCAGCCGCGTATGCGCGTTGGCGGCGGATGCCGCTGGCGACGACGGCCGATGCGCTGGCCGCGCCGCTGGCCCTGGGACTGGCCTTCGAGCAACTGGGCGCGCTGCTGGCCGGGTCGGGATATGGAACGGAAACTCAAGTGCGGTGGGCGGTGACGTACACCAATCCGCTGGTCGCGCGCTGGAGCGGGACCCCGCTGGGCATTCCATTGCATCCGGTGCAGGCCTACGCGGCGCTGGCTTTCCTCACCCTCTCTATTCTTCTGCTGGTGGGTTTGCCGGCGCGGCGGCAGCAGGGCGATGTGGCCGGGTTGTGGCTGCTGGGAGCGGGCGTGGCTATCTATATGACCGAGTTGTGGCGCGATCCGGAGGGCCGCGGCGCGCTGCTGGGCGGCGCGCTGGATGGGCCGCAGTTGGCCGCGATCCTGTTTGTGCTTGCCGGGGCGCTGGTGCTGCGTGAGCGCAAAGGGGCGGGCAAGGGTCGAGCTTTCTCACCCTTTCGCCAGGAAAAAGGCGAAAGGATGGGGCACGGGGTATTTGAAGGACGGCGAGAGAAAGACGAGGCCGCAAATGGCTGAAGTGCGGACCATCGAAGTACCCGCAGAGGCCGGGGGGCAGCGGCTCGACCAGTTCCTGGCCGCGCAACTGGAGGGCGTGAGCCGCTCGCGGGTGCAACTGCTCATGGAGCAGGGCGATGTGCTGGTCGACGGCGAGCGGGAGAAGGCGTCCATGAAGCTGCGCGGCGGCGAGCGGATTGCTTTGACCGGCGAGCCGCATCCGGCGCCGCTGAAGGCAACTCCGGAGGACATTCCGCTGGATGTGGTTTTCGAGGACGCCGACCTGGCGGTGGTGAACAAGCCGGCCGGCATGATGGTCCACGCGGGGTCGGGGCAGAACGAGGACGCGCGCAGCCGTGGGACGCTGGTGAACGCGCTGCTGTGGCGGTTCAAGGACCTTTCGTCGACCGGCGGCGAGCTGCGCCCCGGCATCGTACACCGGCTGGACAAGGACACCAGCGGGCTGATCGTGGTGGCCAAGAACGACCGCGCCCACGCGGCGCTGGGAGAGATGTTTTCGAGCCGCCGCATCAAGAAGACCTACATCGCGCTGGTGCAGGGGGCGTTGGAGCGGGACAAGGGAACGATCAACGCCGGCGTGGGCCGCGATCCGGTGCGGCGGACGCGCATGACGGCGCAGCCACAGGAGAACGCGCGCGCGGCGGTTTCGCATTACGAAGTGGTGCGGCGGCTCACGAATCGTTTTGGCAAGTTCACGCTGGTGCGGGTGCGCATCGAGACCGGCCGCACACACCAGATCCGCGTGCACATGGCGTCTATCGGCCACCCGGTGGTGGGAGACACGCTCTATGGCGGCGCGGGCCAACTGACGGACCAGGTGGCCGCGCAGGCAGCGCAGTCCAAGGCCGCGCGGCGCAGAGCGGAGCCGGAAAGACTGAGGCTGGGGCGGAATTTTCTGCATGCGGCGAAGCTCGAGTTCGCGCACCCCAGGACGGGCAAGCTGCTGGAACTGGAAGCGGCGCTGCCGGAGGAACTGGAGAGGTTTCTGGGACGGTTGGAGAGCGGCGCAACCGGCGCCGGCGGCGACTGACGGGCTAGAACGGACTCGGACGGATGCAGACGGATGCGATGGGGCGGGTGCGATTGATAAAATGAGGGAGCTATGAACAGAAAGATCAACACCGCCCCAGCGACAAAGACCCATCGCTGGGGACCCCGGGCATTCGGCCTCGTGCTTGCGGCGGCGTTTTCCTGGGCCGCGGCGCCAGCGCAGCAACCAGCAACTTCGCCGGCGGCGCCGCCCGCGCAAACGCCGGCGCCGCAGCCTGCGCAAGCTCGGGCGCCGCAGCCGACGGGGCCACAGTCCGCCGAACTCCCGGCGGACGCGAATGCGCCCACAATCGTTCACCTTGGCGTGAATGAGGTCAACCTCATCTTCACCGTATCGGACAAGCATGGGCACTACATTGCCAACCTCCAGCAAAGCGACTTTGCGCTGCTCGACGACCAGAAGGCGCCGGCGAAGGTGAACTCCTTCCACCAGCAGATCAACCTGCCGTTGCGAGTGGGGATCGTCATCGACGCCAGCACGTCGATTCGTTCCCGGTTCCAGTTCGAGCAGCAGTCCGCGAGCGAGTTTCTGCTGCAGATTCTGAAGGCGCGCAGCGACCGCGCTTTCGTGATGGGATTCGATGTGACGCCCACGGTGACGCAGGACTGGACCAACAACATCGACGCTCTGGAGACGGGCGTGAACCGGCTGCGGCCCGGCGGCGGCACGGCGCTGTTCGACGCGGTCTACACGGCGTGCAGGGACAAGCTGCTTACAGAGCGCGGCCCCGAGCCGGTACGCAAGGCTATTGTGCTGCTCTCCGACGGGGATGACAACCAGAGCCGGGTCCACCCGGACGAGGTCATCAAGGAGTGCGAGCGGGCAGAGACCATCATCTACGCCATCAGCACCAACTGGACGCCCAGCCGCGGCCAGGGCGACAAGGTTCTGACGCAGATGGCAGAGGCCACCGGCGGGCAGGTCTTCTTCCCGCCTTCGGTCGAGGAAATGTCGAACAGCTTCCACGAAATCGAGGAAGAGCTTCGCAGCCAGTACGCGCTGACCTATACGCCCGCCGACTTCAAATACGACGGGGCCTTTCGCACCATCTATCTTTATTGCAACGACCGGCGCTACCAGGCGCGCGCCAAGAAGGGGTACTTCGCGCCACGGCAGTAAATCCAGTGGGCTGCGGAAAAGCTGCGTTGGGCAAGGGATTTCTGAGCACCGGAAGCCTTTCCGGCGCGTTCAGCCGAAGCCACAGCCAGGGCAGGGCGCTGATATTCAGAGAGCGACCAGGTTTTTGCCCCGTTCTTTCGATCGCAGCTGGCTGCGTGTTCCGTTTCAGGACGTTCCCGCTTTCGATTTTTCTGATTTGACCCACCTTCCGATTCTTTCCCCTTCGATCTCACCGATTTCCTCGGAGACGCGATGAAATGGAAGAGGGCGATTCGGAAAGTTCTCCAATAGGGTTGCCCGCGTTGGCTGCGGGTAACCGCCCGTGTCCGCGCGCCGAGACGGGAAGGGACGATCGGAGTCGGCCAAGCCGCGGGAAGATTGTGCGGACTGGGGGAAATGCGGTGATCCGGCAGGCGATATCGTGCGACATCTGCGGAACGGAGAAGAAGCAGACGAACCACTGGTTTGTGGCTTATGACCAGGGCGCGGAACTGCGGGTGAGTGGGTGGAATTCGCGCAACCGGCTGCGTCCCGGAATGAAGCATCTGTGCGGGCAGACCTGCCTGCACAAGCTGGTGGACGAATTCATGGCCAGGACGATTGCGGTGCGTGTGCAGCCTGGGGCCGCGGAGGAAAGCGAGGTGGCGGAGCAGACGGTGGCCACCGATTGCAGCCTGACCTCGGACGCGGCATTTGTAGAGGTCGAGTCGTCCTCGCGGCTGCTGACGCCGCCGGTGCCGGTTTTGCCCAAGCGGCTGCCGCTCAGGGCTCCGGCGGAACTGGTTGCCATGCCGGGAAGGCTGCAAGCCGAGGAGCCCGCGGCTGCAGACGAGCCGCCTCGGTATGCGTCGCGCAACTGGCGCGCCGAAGCTTGGGACCGGGAGCGTGAGCGGGAGCTGCGCGCCGTCGAGCGCCGTCCGGATATCGCCGCCCGGCGCCGGTCCGGCTCCTGAGAGTGGTTGGCCGAGTGGGAGGCTGCCGTGTGGATGGACGTGTTGCTGATTTTCGTGGTCGTGTTTCCGTTGCTGCCCTGGGGCCGGTCTCGCCTGCGGAGCTCCAGAAGCCTTCGTCCCGAGGTGCGTGAGGCGCCGTCTATTCTTCCGCCGTTGGGCCTGCCAGCAGGGCAAGAAGTGCGGCCTCGTCGAGCACCGGAACCTTGAGTTCGAGGGCTTTGTCGAGCTTCGAGCCTGCCTCTTCTCCGGCTACCACGTAGCTGGTCTTCTTGCTGACGGATCCTGCGGTCTTGCCGCCTGCGGCCTCGATCCTTCGCTTGGCCTCGTCGCGGGTGAGCGTGGGCAGCGTGCCCGTGAGTACGAAGGTCAATCCCGCCAACTGCGACGAGCGCTGCTTCTTCTCCGCGGTCATATCCACGCCGGCCGTGGCGAGGCTTTCGATTAACGCCTGGTTTGCGGGCTGCGCGAAAAACTCAAGAATGGCCTGGGAGATGCGCGGACCGACCTCTTCCACACGCTCCAGTTCTTCCGCGGTTGCTCTTTCAAGAGCTCCGATGGAGCCGAATTCCTGGGCCAGCAGCTCGGCGGTGCGTTCGCCGACAAAGCGAATGCCCAGGCCCATCAGCACACGGGCCAGGCCGGCGCGTTTGGAGCGATCGATCTCCTCGATGAGGGCGCGGGCGGATTTCTCCGCAAAGCGGTCGAGGCCGGCCAACTGTTCTTCGGTGAGTTTGTAGAGATCGGCTACGCTCTTGACGAGGCCGCGATCGAGCAGCTGCTGCACCACCGCTTCGCCGAGGCCTTCGATGTTCATGACCTCGCGGCGGCCGAAGTGGAGCAGGCTCTCGCGCAGCTTGGCCGGGCAGTCGGCGTTGACGCAGCGGTAGTCCACCTCCCCTTCGGCGCGAACGACTGCGCTCTGGCACTCAGGACAGACCAGAGGGAAGACGAAACGATGTTTTCCGCGGGGGTGGTCGGCGTCTTCGAGGACTTCGACGACCTTGGGGATCACGTCGCCGCCGCGCTCGACGCGTACCCAGTCGCCCACGAGCAGGCCGAGGCGCTCGATGAAGTCGGCGTTGTGAAGGGTAGCGCGGCTGACGGTGGTGCCGCCGATGAAGACGGGGGCGAGTTCGGCCACGGGGGTGAGCTTGCCGGTGCGCCCCACCTGCACCGTAATTCCCGTTACCTGGGTCACGCCGGATTTGGCGGTGAATTTATAGGCGATGGCCCAGCGCGGGGCGCGGCCGGTATAGCCCAGGCGCAGTTGGGTGGCGTGGGAGTCGACCTTGAGGACCACGCCGTCGATCTCGTAGCCGAGCGTGGCGCGCTCGGTCTCCGCCTGATCGATGAATTGGGTCATTTCTTCGACCGAGGCAACGAGCTTGCGGTGGGGATTGACGCGGAAGCCGAGAGCGGCCAGATTATCGAGCGTGGCGCGCTGACCTTGTTCAAGGTAGTCGCCGTTGACGAGAAGGAAATAGGCGAAGAAGACCAGCCTGCGATTAGCAACGATGCTGGGTTCGAGCGTGCGCAGCGTACCGGCGGCGGCGTTGCGGGGGTTGACGGCTGGAGGCAACCCTTGCTGCTCTCGCTCTTCATTCAGGCGCAGGAAGGCGGCTTCGGGCATGACTACTTCGCCGCGGACTTCGAAGGTGGGCGGCAGGCTGACCTTCTTCAAGCAGTCCGCGGAGATGGTGAGCGGCACGCTGCGGATGGTGCGGATATTGGAGGTGACGTCCTCGCCGGTCTGGCCATCGCCGCGGGTAATGCCACGCGCAAGACGAGCGCCACCACCTTCAATGGCTTCATAGTGCAGGGCCACGCTGAGGCCGTCGAGCTTGAGTTCGGCCATGTACTCGACGGGCAGGCTGCTCACTGACTCGCGCCGGATTTCATCCCAAGCCTGTTCGTCTTCCATCTCGACAATCTCCGAGCCGAAGCCCGCACCAGGTCGTGGCCCCGCTAAGGCTCGCACACGACGGTCCCAGGCGGCCAGCTCCTCGGCTGAGTAGGCGTTGTCCAGGCTGAGCATGGGGCGCGAGTGGCGTACCTTCTGGAAGCCTTCGGCGGGTTTGCCGCCCACGCGCTGGGTAGGCGAGTCGGGGGTGAGCAGCTCAGGGTGCGCGGCCTCGATGCGCTGGAGCTCGTTCATCAGCGCGTCGTAGGCGGCGTCCGTGATCTCCGGGGCATCGAGGACGTAATAGAGGTGTTCGTGGCGGCGGAGTTCGGCGCGCAGTTCTTCGGCGCGTTGAGCCGGGGTTGAGCTTGGGTTGGTGGGGTCGCCCATGGGGTGAATTATAGGGGGCCGCGGGGCACGGTAGTATGGTTGGCAGTACGTTATGGAACCTGTTACGCACTTTCTTGCCGGAGCCTGCATCGGCAGAGCGGGGCTGAACCGCAAGACGGCTTACGCCACGCTTGCGGCAGTGCTGGTTGCCGAGGCTGCCGACCTGGACGTGCTGTGGTCGTTGGGCGGGCCAGTTGAGGAGCTGAAGCACCATCGCGGCATTACGCACACGTTCATCGCCGCGCCGGTATTGGCCGGGGTGGTGGTGGGTGCGGTGTGGCTGCTTAAAAGATGGGTGGAGGCGCACAGGAGGCGCAAGCCGGCGGCGGCGCCGGTGGGAACGGTGGACCCAGGCGCGCCTGGTCCAAGACTGCCGCAGCCGGTGCGCTGGGGTTGGCTGTATTCGACGGCGCTAATTTCCGCGCTGAGCCACCTGCTGCTGGACTGGACGAACAACTATGGTCTGCGGCCGTTTTTCCCCTTCAATCCGCGCTGGTATGCGGGCAGTTTCGTGTTTATCGCCGAGCCGGTGCTGTGGGCGCTGCTGCTGGCGGGGCTTGTGATTCCGGGGCTGCTGGGGCTGGTGGCCGGGGAGATTGGCGCACGGCGCAGAGAGTTTCGCGGGCGGGGGTGGGCGATTTTCGCACTGGCCGGTGTGGTTGTGTTGTGTGGCTGGCGCTGGGCGGAGCATGCGCACGCGCAGGCGCTGGTCGAAAACACGCAGATCACAGCGGTTCCGGTGAAGCGCGTCGCACTGGAGCCCTACCCCATCAATCCATTCCGCTGGCACGCGATTCTGGAGACGGCCGATTTTTATCAGACCGCGGAGATCGACACCCGAAGCGGAGAGATCGACAGCGACCCGCGGCGCGACGTGCTTTTCAAGCCGTCCGCGACCGCTGCCACCGAGGCGGCGAAACGGACCCCGCTGGGGCAGGCGTACCTGGACTGGGGGACGTGGGCTGTGGTGCGGGATGTGGGCCAGGAGCCGGTTGCCGGCATGAATGCACCCGAACTGGCGCCGAACCAGACCTGGACGACTGTCGAGTTCAGCGATCTGCGCTTTGCCTATTCTTATCTCGGCACAGGGAGGGCCACCGGCCGAAGCCCGCTCAGCGGCTGGGTTTATATCGTGGACGGTCACGAGGATGCGGGCGAGGCGATGGGTGGGCGGGAGCAGCGGTAGGCGTTTTGCTCTGGGTGGAAAAATTTGTTCGCCGCGTGAAACGGTTGAGGTTGACCGGCTGGCGTGTGGGCCCCAGAATGAAAGGAGTGTCGCCGTTACCACCCAGCGACAAAGGCCTGTTGCTGGGGGCTCGGGTTTTTTGTCGAATTGCTTTCTCCAACTATGGGAGATGATCCCAGGAATCGAAGAGGTTGAGGTTTTCATGTCCGCTTATCTGCTTTTGCTGGTTGCCGTGTTGAGCCGTTTGCTGCCCCATGCGGGGTGGTGGAACTTTACCGCGGTGGGCGGAGCGCTGCTGTACTTTGGCGCGCGGCGGCCGTGGCGGGAGATGCTGGCTCCGCTGGCGGTGCTGGTGGCCACCGACTACTACCTGACCGTGTATGCCTACCACTACAGCTTCCGCTGGCAGTGGTATGTGACGACATGGGCGTGGTACCTGATGGCGATGGCGCTGGGACAGATTCTGCTGCGGAGCCGGACGACGTTTGTGCGCGTGGCCGCGGGAGCGCTGCTGGGGCCGACCTCGTTCTTCGTGCTTTCGAACTACGCGGTCTGGGTGGGCGGCGGAATGTATCCGCGGACGCTGGGCGGATTGGGCGCGTGCTTTGTGGCGGCGTTGCCTTTTTACCGGAACGACCTGCTCTCGACGGCGCTGGTGGCCGGAGTGGCGTTTGGGGTTCCCGTGCTGGTGCGGCGGATGCAGGCGGCGCAGGCCGCTGAGGCGGTTGCGAAATAGGTTTGGTGGTCTTCCTGTTGCGGCGAAAAGAAGTGGCAGGGATGGACAAACATGGCGTCAAATTCTCGCCAGAGGAGGAGCCTTGGCATCCACAGCGCAAATGACGCACGTGCCTGTTGAGGTCTACCTGAGCAGTTCCTACGAGCCGGACGCGGAATATGTGCACGGCGTGATCGAGGAAAGGCCCATGGGCGAATTCGACCATTCTTCCTGGCAGCATGCGATTGAGCTTTGGTTTGCACAACACGCAAAGGAGTGGGGGATTCGAGTTCGCCCCGAGTTGCGCGTACAGGTGTCTGACGGGAACTTTCGTGTTCCCGATGTTACGGTTCTCGACCGCAACCTTCCCGTAGAGCAGGTGATTACCCATCCGCCCATTGCCGTGTTCGAGATTCTGTCGCCGGAAGATACGGTCTCCCGCATGATGAACAAGCTCGCCGACTATGAACGGATGGGCATTCAGACAATTCTGGTTCTCGACCCCAATGGGACGCATTTCCGTTACAGCGGGGGAGAACTGGGGAAGCTGCCTTCTGCTGCATTCGATCTTCCCGGAAGCGCCTGCCGATTCGATCTGGCGGAGATTGAAAAGTTGCTGGATTGAACTGGATTTGCAGGCTTGCTAGTCTTCGAGCAGCTTGCCGGCGCGTTTTTTTCTGAACCACCACCAGGCAAAACCAACCACAGCCAGGGCGCCGACGATGGCGACCAGGGTGAGGGAGTGGTGTTCGACAACCTGCACCGCGCCGGGCCCCAGTTTGAGGACCAGAAGCGAGAGCGCCAGCCAGCGGACCATGCGACCGCAAAAGACGGCCAGCATGAAGGGCGCAACGCGCATCTCGAAGACGCCGGCGGCAAAGACGAAGGCCTTCCACGGCGTGGGCGGCGGCAGCATGGAAGGAATCATCATGGCCAGGAACTCCTGGCGTTCGAAGCGGGTACGCATCTTCTCGAATCGCTCGCGGTCGATGCGCTTGAGCAGGAAGAGTTCGCCGCCGGCGCGGCCCAGGCCGTAGGGAAGGAGGGCGCCCAGCGCAGAGCCGACGGAGGCCAGCAGGCAATAGAGCCAGAAGTGGTTCTTGTCGGCCCACACATAGCCGGCCAGAAAAAAATCCATGGGAATGGGGATGGTGGAGGAGTCCAGCAGAGCGAGCGCGCCGATGCCCCAGAAGCCGAATTTAGCCGCAAACGGCAGGAGCAGGAGCTTCGACTTGGCCATGATCCGAGCAAAAAACGACTTCAAAAAGGGTCCCCTTCCCGCAGGTAGTCCGTCTTATGGTCAGGTAACATTGTACGGGGCGGGGCTCAAGCGCACGGATTTCCGTGGAATGAGAGAATAGATAGAAAGGACTCGAAAGGGAGCTGGCAGGGTGCGTGTGCGCCCGTGGAGGCTCCTCAGAAACGAATGCCCACCAGCGAAGCGCCAACCAACGTGAACGAACCCAAGGGGCCGGCGGAGACGAGCCAGGAGACCGGCAGCGCAGAGCGGGGCAGTCCGGCTCAGGGCGGGGAGCCGCGCGAGCTTGCGTCTCCGGTGGTTCGGGGTTCGCGCTGGGTGGACTACGACACGCACGAATTGCTGGAGATGATCAGCGAGCTCGAGGACGAGCGGCGCTGGGCACGATTGCGCGAGGGGTTCTGGATTGCGATTCTCTTTCACCTGGCGCTGCTCTCGGCGGTGACATGGATTCCGAAGTATGTCTTCAAGGTGCCGCAGGTCGTCGATCAGAACGCGATCAAGCAGCACAAGGATTTCACCTATCTGGATTCGCCGCCGGAGGCTTTGCTGAAAGTGCCGCCCAAGGCGACCATCAAACCGGTTCCGGAACAGCAGCCCATGATCGACAAGAAGACGCTGGAGGCGTTGAACCGGGCCACGCCGCCACCCGCGCCGGCGCCAGCGCCGCAGCCAGCCACGCCGGCTCCTGCAGAGCCTCCGGCTCCGCAACCAATTCCGGCGAACCAGCAGCCTCAGGTGGAGGCGCCGCGTCCGGCGGCGGTGCCGGCGCGGCCGAACTTTGCCCTGGGTTCGCAAAACCCGGCCGACCAGCTACGGGATGCGATGAAGGGTGCCTCGCGCACTCCTGGCTCGGGCGTCGCGGGCAACCTGGGAGGGGGTGGATTGGCTCGTCATCCTGGGGCCGGCTCGGGCGGCGTCGAAGTTTTGTCGGACACTCAGGGCGTAGATTTTCGGTCCTGGCTGCAACGCTGGCATTGGGAGACGGAGCACACCTGGGACCCGCTGATTCCCGACGAAGTGAATCCGCCAATTCTGAAGTCGGGGATGGTGGCGATTCGGTTCAAGGTGCTGCCCAACGGGCGGCTGATGGATGGGAGCCTGGTGCTGGAGGGCCGCTCCGGCGACACTGCTCTGGATCGGGCAGCGTGGGGCGCACTGACCGGGTCAGACTATCCGCCACTGCCCAGGGATTTTCACGGGCCGTACCTGGAGCTGCGGGCGTTCTTCCTTTACAACATGGAGCCGCGGTAGCGGTATGCCAGCGGAGTTGTCGTTCAGTCGAGCTGGCGAGGCAATGCGACGGCTGCGAGAGAGTGGCTTGTCCTCCTCCGGTGTGGAACTGCGCCACCTCGCACGCAGCCGGCAAGGGCGCGGGAATTGGAGACGTGCTAGTGGGCTGGCTCGACATCCATCACAGGCAGGTAGTCGTTATCGTGCGGGTCAAACGGGCCGCTCCCGTGGGGCAGGTGGATGCCGTCCTGCGCCAGAAGAGCTTCGTAGACCGGGATGCGGCGCCAGTGGCGGGCCAGGGCGAAGGCGCTCATGTTGGCGATCATCAGCGGCAGGACGAGGCCGTAGCCTCCGGTCATTTCGAAGATGATGAGCACGGAGGTCATGGGGGCGCGGACGATGCCCGCAAAGACTGCTCCCATGCCGACGGCGGCGAAGGCGCCGATGGAGTCGGCGGAGTGGTGAAAGATGGTGACGTCGAGGTAGCCGACCGCGCCGCCCAGCATGCCGCCCATGAAGAGCGCCGGGGCAAAGATGCCGCCCGAGCCGCCGCTGGAGTAGGAGCTGACCGTGGCAGCGAGTTTGAGCAGGCAAAAGACGGCCATGGCAGTCACCGTCATCTTGCCGGTGAGAGCCAGGGTGAGGGTCTTGTAGGGATCGCCCGCGATGCCGTTGAGGTGGAAGAGCGCGAGCGCGACCACGGCCATCCCGCCCGTGGCCGCGCCGCCGATGGCCGGCTGGACCCAGCGGGGCACCGCCGAGAGCCTCCGAAACCAGGCGCGCAGGCCGAGCAGCGAATCCGTGAAGGCCACAGACACAATGGCAGCCAGCAGGCCCAGCAGCGCGTACCAGACGAGAGATGATGCCTTGGTGAGCGTGTAGTTGGCCTGCACGTGAAAGACGGGGGTTGAGCCGAGGATGGAGTGCTCGACGACGGCGGCGAGTGCGGCGGCGACAATGACGCCGGAGAGCATGGTCTGGTCGAGGTCGCCGATCAGCTCCTCGAGGGTGAACGTGACGGCGGCAATGGGCGCGTTGAAGGCCGCGGCGATTCCGGCCGCCATGCCCACCGAGGCCATGCGGCGGGAGTTCTTGGGGCTGAGCCGGGCCAGGCGGGCCAGCATGCTGCTGACGCCTGCGCAGACCTGCACGGTGGGTCCCTCAAGGCCCAGCGAGGCGCCGGAGCCGATCTGGATGGCGCACAGGATGAACTTGCCGATCGTCTCTCGAACAGTGATTAGGCCGTAACGCAGGGTGTAGGCCACCTTGACCTGGGGAATTCCGCTACCCGCTGCGGCGGGGGCAAAGTAGGTGAGGCCAACACCCGCAACCAGGCCGCCAATGGCAGGGGAGAGGATGGTCCACCAGATCCAACTGTGGCCGGGGGCGGCGTTGGCGCGGTCGATGAAGAGCGTCTCGAACCACATGATGCTCAGGTGAAAGGCCACAGCGGCCAGGCCGCAGAGCCCGCCGGCCAGGATGGTGACCGCCAGCAGGCGCTGCCGCTCAGTGGGCATGCGGCGCAGCAGCCAGGCGTAAAAACGCGAGTACAGACCCTGGAAACCGGCCCAATAGCTGGGCTGAGGCGGTTCCTCGCTGGTTGAAGGCATCACGACACCAGTATAGAAGCGGAGCGGGCGAGGTCTTGCGGTGCGAAAATGCCGATCGAGAGTGCAGGGACTCCGGCGCGGGGTTCGATTGCAAGGATCCGGGAGAATCCCGGTCGAGCTACGGTTTGGGCTCTGTGGCGCGCAGGAATTCGATCAGGTAGTCCTTCCATACTGCGGCGGCTGTATGGGTTCCATGGCCTCGGGTGGCGTCGGAGATGGGAAGAAGAATGAAACGCGCGTTGGGCATGCGCTTGACTTGTCTTTCGGCAATGCCCAGCTCCGGCGGGTTGATGTAGTCGTCGGCGGAGTTGATCCAAAGCACCGGCACGGTGATCCGGTCCAGGTGCGGGCTGGGGTCGTAGTTGCGGCTGGCGTTGACGTAAAAGATCAGGTCGTTTGCATCGGTGGCAGATACAGTGCGGGCCAGGTATTGGTCCACATACTTTTCCGCCAGCTCGCGCGTTGGCGCCTGCTTCTGCATCTGCAGCGGGCTGGAGCCCATCACCAGGAGCATTTCGTTGGCGTTGCGCAGGCCTTGGACGGGCTCTGTCTTGTACTCGCCTTCCATCCATGCGGGGTCCTGCTTGATGGCCTGGATGGCCATGTAGCGCATCATTCGATTTCGCCCGGCGATCTGGACCGGCAGGCAGGCGAAGGGCGCGAGGGCATCGGCAAAGCCGGGGTAGGTCTCGCCCCAGACAAACGACTCCATGCAGCCCATGGAGGTTCCCAGGATGAGGCGCAGATGGTCGATCTTCATGTCGTCGAGCATCATGCGCTGGCTGCGCACCATATCGTCGTAGTCATAGGCGGGGAAGTGCGCGTGGAGGCCGTCGGAGGGCTTCGAGCTCTCGCCGTGGCCGATGTCGTCGGGCAGGATGAGGAAATACTTCGTGATGTCGAGCGGCTGGCCGGGGCCGAAGAGGACGTTCGAGAACATGGGGTTCAACAGCGAGTGGGCATTGCCGCCGGTGCCATGGAGCAGGAGCACGGCATTATCGACGTGGCCGGCGGCGTTGCGGTGGGGCGTGCCGAGGGTGAGGTAGTGCACCTTGAGCTGCGGCAGCGTCTCGCCGGCGCCGAAGCGGAAGTTGGCGAGGATGGTCACGCCATCGACTGTTGGCCATGCGATGGCAGGCGCTTGCGGTGCGGCGGGGGGATTCACCGGGGGCATGGACATAGTCTGGCTGAAGGAGGCTGTGGCGAAAAGGAACGTGGCCGCGAGCGGAAGACGGGCGATGCGTGGGTGCATTCGGAAGCTCCTGGACCCTGCGATTCGAGGATAGCTTTTTGTTTGCAATTCGGAAAGCGGATGAAAGATTGGGAAATGGTGCGATTTCCGGATTGGAGACGATATGATCGAAACCTAATCTAGAACCACTTATCATGCATTCTTTGCAAAAACTCCGCGGTGATCGGGTAACCAGAAGCAGAACCGATGACGGAATCTACCGGGCATCTCGGACAAAGAGCGGTCTGATCTTCATCGACCCATTCGATGATGTCAGCCGGGGTGAAAACCGCTAAGCAATAAAAGCAACCGCACTGGGAACTGATCTGGAGTTCAGCACGATTGAGCCTGCAATGCTTATGAGCTGCCTCCAGGTAGTCTGCGTCCGGCCAGGGTTCCTTCTTTCCAGGCTTCGTCATGTATTTCACTTTACAGCGTCCCTTTTGATACTCCTGGATGACCGGCAAACCGGAAACTGCGCCATTGCCAAAGATTGTAGCTCAAAAAATGCGGCTTCCATGAATCGCTGCGTCGCGCTAGAATTCTGCTGTGCTCTATGTTTAGCCGTTCCGCAGTCCGAATTTCATCGACGCCGGTGCTGAAGCGGTTTCGCCGTGGCCGGCCCGACCGTGGACGGCGTTCTTCCCTCTGAGTAATCTATCCAGTTGACTCGTTTTTCGATCCGCGCCGGATGCTGCGCACCTGCGCGGCGGAATCTCCGCGAGAGGGAGACTCGGCGCTCGAACTCCCCGACCTCCTAGATCCATCCGCCGCTGCGCGGATAGAAAGGTTTCCGCGATGAACAGCTTCGACAGCCGGGCCACGCTCAACTCCGGCAATCGCTCGTACACGATTTATCAGCTTTCTGCGCTCGACACGCGCGGGTTCGACCTCAGCCGGCTGCCCTTCAGCCTGAAGATTCTGCTTGAAAACCTGTTGCGCCGCGAGGATGGCGTGAACGTGACGGCCGGGGACATCGAGTTTCTGGCCAACTGGGACGCCAAAGCCGAGCCCAGCCGCGAGATCGCCTACATGCCGGCCCGCGTTCTCATGCAGGACTTCACCGGCGTGCCCGCGGTGGTGGATCTTGCCGCGATGCGCGACGCCATCCGGACGCTGGGCGGTGACCCGGAGCGGGTAAACCCGCTGGTGCCGGCCGAACTGGTGATCGACCATTCCGTCCAGGTGGATGAGTTCGGCACCGCCGGGGCTTTTGACGCCAACACGCTGCTGGAGTTCCAGCGCAACCGCGAGCGGTATGCGTTTTTGAAGTGGGGGCAGACGGCGTTCCGCAACTTCAGCGCCGTGCCGCCGGGGATGGGGATTTGTCACCAGGTGAACCTGGAGTACCTGGCCCGCGTGGTGTTTACAACGGAAATTGACGGAGAGCTGGTTGCTTATCCCGACACGCTGGTGGGCACCGACTCGCACACCACCATGATCAATGGGCTGGGCGTGCTGGGCTGGGGCGTGGGCGGCATCGAGGCCGAGGCGGCGATGCTGGGGCAGGCTGTTTCCATGCTGGTTCCGCAGGTGGTGGGCTACAGGCTGACGGGCAAGCTGCGCGAGGGCGCGACGGCGACCGATCTGGTGCTGACCGTGACCCAGGCGCTGCGCAAGCTGGGGGTGGTGGGCAAATTTGTGGAGTTCTACGGGCCGGGCATTGCCGAGCTTCCACTCGCCGACAGGGCGACGATCAGCAATATGGCTCCGGAATACGGGGCCACGTGCGGCATTTTCCCTGTGGACGCCGAGACGCTGCGTTACTTGCGGCTCACGGGGCGCAGCGAGGAGCAGATTGCGCTGGTGGAGGCCTACTACAAGGAGCAGGGTCTGTTCCACACGGCCAGTTCGCCGGAGGCCGAGTACACGCAGACGCTGGCGCTGGATTTGGCCACCGTGGAACCGAGCGTGGCCGGACCCAGGCGTCCGCAGGACCGCGTGCTGCTGAAGGACGCGGCGGCCAGTTTTCAGCTTCAACTGCCCAGCCTGCTGGCGCCGACGGCCAAGCCGCTGGGGTCGCGCACGGCGGTTGCTTGGCAGCGTGGAGCGGTGACCGATACGGGCGTTGCGGAGAAGGTTCCGGTTCATTTGACGACCACCGTCAAGGAGCGTTTCGGCGTCGATCCGGACACGTATCTCGATCACGGCTCGGTGGTGATTGCAGCCATTACCAGCTGCACCAACACTTCCAATCCTTCCGTCATGGTGGCGGCAGGAATTCTGGCCAAGAAGGCAGTCGAAAAGGGGTTGACCGTGCCGCCGTGGGTAAAGACGTCGCTGGCGCCCGGTTCGCGCGTGGTGACCGACTACTACGCCAAGGCTGGTTTGCTGCCTTACCTTGAAAAGCTGCGCTTCAACGTGGTGGGCTACGGGTGTACCACCTGCATCGGCAACTCAGGGCCGCTGCCCGCCGATGTTTCAAAAAGCATCGACGAACACGGGCTGGTGGCGGTGAGCGTGCTGAGCGGCAACCGCAACTTCGAGGGCCGCGTGAACGTGGACGTGCGTGCCAACTACCTGATGAGCCCGCCGCTGGTGGTGGCGTATGCGCTGGCCGGGAAGATCGGCCATAACTTCGAGACCGATCCGCTGGGCGTGGACGGGGCTGGCCAACCCGTTTATCTCAAGGACATTTGGCCGACGCAAGCAGAGGTGGCCGAGGCTATTGATAAAGGACTGTCCAGCGAGAGCTTCCGCCGGGAGTACGCGAAGGTGAGCCTGGGCGACAGCAACTGGCAGGGGCTGAGCTTCCCAACGGGAGATGTTTACCAATGGGAGCCGGACTCGACCTACATCCGCAAGGCTCCGTACTTCGACGGGATTACCAGGACGCCCGCGCCGGTGAAGGAAATCTCAAGGGCGCGGGTGCTGGCGGTGCTGGGCGACTCGGTGACCACCGACCACATCTCCCCGGCAGGCAACATCAAAGCGAACGGGCCGGCGGGAATATATCTGGTAGAGCACGGGGTGAAGCCGGCGGACTTCAACTCGTACGGATCGCGGCGCGGCAACCACGAAGTGATGGTGCGCGGCACCTTTGCCAACGTGCGGCTGAGGAACAGGCTGGCGCCGGGCACCGAGGGCGGCGTCACGCGCCTGCTGCCCGAGGGCGAGGGAATGTCCATCTTCGACGCCAGCGTGAAGTATGCCGAGCGGGGCGTGCCTTTGATTATTTTGGCAGGAAAAGAGTACGGCTCAGGGTCGTCGCGCGACTGGGCGGCCAAGGGGCCGAAGCTGCTCGGGGTGAGAGCGGTGATCGCGGAAAGCTTCGAGCGCATTCACCGGTCGAACCTGGTGGGGATGGGGATTCTGCCGCTGCAGTTTGAGGCGGGCAAGAATGCGGAGTCGCTCGGGCTTACCGGCGAAGAGACCTATGACATTTTCGGGTTTCGTGAGCGGCTGGACTCGAAGTTCGAGATCGGGCGCACGGTCGCGGTGGTTGCCACATCGGCGGACGGCAGGAAGACGACCTTCGAAGCCAGGATCCGCATCGATACGCCGCAGGAGATCCTCTACTTCGAGCACGGCGGCATTTTGCAGTATGTGCTGCGCCAGTTGGCGGCGAAGTAATTCCAATCGAATCATTAACTGGGTGCCCCACCCTCACCGCGCACTTGTTTTTGCGGCTAGGGTGGGAGCGGCTGCAACCTTGGGAAGTCGAATCATTCTCTCTGAATGAGACGGCTGATTTCGTTCTATACTCGTTCCATGCGCAACGAATTCACAGCGGTCATTGAGCGCGACGGCGACTGGTTTGTGGCTTGGTCTCCTGAGATTCCCGGCGCCAACGGGCAGGGGCGCAGCGTGGAAGAGTGCCGTGAGAGCTTAGGGGCAGCCATCCAACTGATTCTGGAAGACCGCCGCGAGGATGGACTTCGCGGGGCCCCGGCAGACGCTCTTCGCGAGACGGTCACCATCCAGCGAAGCGCGAATCGCTGCTGCGCCACTTGCGCTTGCACGGATGCTATCTGAAGCGCGAAGCCGGTTCCCACTCCTTGTGGTGCAATCCGGCGACGGGACAGACGGAAGCAGTTCCTCGTCACACCGAGGTTGCCGATTTGCTCGCGCGGAAGATTTGCCGGGGATTGTCGGTACCGGAGATTGGGCGGTAGAAGCTCAGGGGAATGGGCTCATTCAAACAAAAACGCCACTCCCGGCTGGGAGTGGCGTTTTTTTTGAAGCGATGAGGCTGGCTATTTGCGTTTCGCGGGGGCCTTGGCGGGCCTGGGAGCGGGGCGCCTGGGTTTGGTGGGGAGGGCCTCGGGGGGAGGAGCCGGAAGTGTCTCCTCCTCGCGGGGGGCAAAGAAGCGCACTCCCTCCTGGTGCTCGCCCATCACATGGAGGCGCAGGAAGTTGGTGGACCCGGACTTGGTGCGGGTGCCGGCCACGATGGCGATCACTTCGCGGGGCCGGACGAAGCCGCCCTTCTCGAGAAGGTTCTCGGCACAATCGACCAGGGCCTCGGTGGAGTTGACTTTAGGGCAGCGGATGGGAGTGGTGCCCCAGAGCAGGTTGATGCGGTTGATGGTGACCTCGACCGGGCTGAGCGCGAAGATGGGCGCCGAGGGATGGTACTTGGAGAGCTGGCGGGCGGTCGATCCCGACTCAGTGAACAGCGCGATGCCGCGCAGGTCCAGATCGTCGGCGGCATGGGCCGTGGCTTCGCAGATGGTTTCAGCGATGGAGAGGTGGGTTCTGCGTTCCCGCGACTGGGAGCTGCTCTCTTCCTTGATGTGGCGCTCGGCATCGATTACGATGCGCGCCATCATGGCGACGGCCTCGACCGGGTACTTGCCCACGGCCGACTCGCCGGAGAGCATCACGGCGTCTGTGCCGTCGTAGACGGCATTGGCCACGTCGGAGACCTCGGCGCGGGTGGGACGGGGGTTCTCGATCATCGACTCCAGCATTTGCGTGGCGGTGATGACCGGCTTGCGGTACTCGGCGGCGCGGCGGATGATGTGCTTCTGAATGGCGGGCACCTTCTCCGGCGGCACCTCGACGCCCAGATCGCCGCGGGCCACCATGATGCCGTCGGCGGCCGTGAGGATGGCGTCCAGGTGCTCGATGGCCTGGGGCTTTTCGAGCTTGGCGATGATCCAGGTTTCGCCGCCGTAGGCAGAGACGCGGTTGCGGACCAGGCTGACGTCTTCCCCGGTGCGGACGAAGGAGACGGCGATGGCGTCCACGCCGTTCTTGAGCGCGAATTCAAGGTCCTCGGTGTCCTTTTCGGTCAGCGAGGGGACGCGCACGGGAATGCCGGGGAGATTGATGCCCTTGTGTTCTCCGAGCATGCCGCCGTTGATGATCTCGCAGACGACGTCGCCCCTTTCCACCTCGTGGACGCGCAGCTCGATGAGGCCGTCGGAGAGCAGGATGCGCGAGCCCTGCTCGACATTTTCCGCCAGGGTTTTGAAGGTGGTGCCAACCAGGGATGCCGTCCCAGGGACCTCGCGCGGCGTAATGGTGATCCGCTGGCCCGCTTTGAGCAGCACGGACTGGTGATCTTTCAGCTTCGAGGTGCGGATCTTGGGTCCCTGCAGATCGCCCAGGATACACAGCGGCTTATGCTCCTCGTGGCTCACCTTGCGGATCATCTGGATCAGCGCCAGCTTCTCCTCGTGGGAGCCGTGGGAAAAGTTCAGGCGAACCACATCGACGCCGGCGCGGATCAGATTGCGAAAAACTGGTTCGGTGTTGGAGGCCGGTCCGAGGGTGGCGACGATCTTTGCGCGGCGTTGGGATGGGGATTCGGTCAGACTCAGTTCGAATGCCATTGGGAAACTCCAAAAGAGGGCTTAGTTGGGTAAAAGAACCCGTGAATGTTGGCCCGCTCCATTGTACACGGGATGTTGGACCGGGCCCTGACTTTATCCATCATGCAATGGGGCAGTGCAAGTGTCGGTGAGACTTGTCACTGACTGGCAGAAAGCGAATCGGGTTCGCCGAAAGCGGGAACGTTCGCCTGGCGTTCCCGAAAAAGGGCGCCGTTCAGTTCCGCGCCCATCAGGACGCTGAAGGCGGTGATGTAGAGCCAGATCAGGGTGGCGATGCCGGCGCCAAAGGAGCCGTAGAACATGGAATAGTCGGCAATGCGGGTGACATACCAGCCGAAGGCCAGGGTGGCCGGGAACCAGAGGAGTGTGCTGATGATGGCGCCGGGGGCAACCCACAACCAATGCTCCTTGCGCCTGGTGCCGAAATGGTAAAGGGCGGCAAGGACGGTGACGCTGGTGAGCAGTGCGACCGACCAGCGCACGATGCGCCACAAGACGAGCACGATGTGGCGCAGTTCGTGGCCGGCGTTATCAATCATCCAGGCCTCGATCTGGTGGCCGAATACGACCACCAGGGTGGCCAGGGAGAGGGGCACCAGCGCAATGGGCACCAGCAGCAGGGCGCGAAGGCGGCGGCCCCAAAAGCTCCAATCCTCCAGCGGGAGGCGGTAGGCGCGGCGAAAGCCCTCCATCAGCGACAGCATCATGCCCAGGCCGGCAAAGACGGTAAGGGCGGCTGCGGACAGGATCAGCTGGTTGGAGTGGAAGCGCCGGCTGAGGACGTAGGACTGCAGCAGGTCCATGGAGTCCTCGGGCAGTATCTGCTCGAAGGCGCCGCGGATTTCGCCCACCAGCGTGGTTCCCTCCGGCACCTGGGCCAGCAGCGTGGTGATGACCAGAAGGGCGGGAAACAGCATGAGCATGCCGGAGTAGGCCGCGGCCTTGGCCGTGTTGATCACGTCGTTGGCAAGGGCCTGAGCCGCAGCAGTCCGGAGCTTGGCAAGAAACGTGATCATCGGAGTCACTGGCAAGAGTAGAGCATTTGCGGGATTCCGGCTACAGATTTTTGTCGCGGGGTGCACCGGGCAAGCTGCCGGATGGGCCGGCAGGAGTGGATGGCGTGGCGCAAGCGCCTGACGACCCGGAATGAAACCGTTTATCATGACCGAGCGATGAAAACCTCTTCCAATCAACCTCTCCGGACGTTGCTGTCGCTCCTGATGCTGGCTGGCCTTGGCTGGCTCTCTACCGCGGCCCAGACCAGGCCCGTTCCCAACCCGCAATTGGCGTCGAAGGAACTGAATGCGCGCGTTGAGGCGCTGCTGAAGAAGATGACGCTGGAGGAGAAGATCGGTCAGTTGGCGCAATACTCCGCGGGGTATGCCACCGGTCCCAACGCCTCCAACCTCAAGTATGACGAGCTGGTGGCCAAGGGACTAGTGGGGTCGATGCTGAACGTGGTGGACGCGGAGGCGACGAACCACTACCAACACATCGCCATGGAGAAGTCGCGGCTGCACATTCCCATCCTCTTCGGGCAGGACGTGATCCACGGTCACCGGACGATCTTCCCGGTGCCGCTGGCGCTGGCGGCAAGCTGGGACCCGGCGGCGGCCGAGTTGGTGGCGCGTTATGGGGCGGAGGAAGCCCGCGCCGACGGGATCGCCTGGGTTTTTTCGCCGATGGTGGACATTGCGCGCGATCCCCGTTGGGGGCGCATCATCGAGTCCAGCGGCGAGGACCCTTACCTGGGTTCGGCGATGGCGCGCGCCTGGGTGAAGGGTTACCAGCAGGACGATCTTTCCAAGCCCGACTCCGTAGCGGTGAGCGTAAAGCACTTTGCCGCCTACGGCGCGGCCATTGCGGGGCGCGACTACAACGCGGCGGACATGAGCGAGATCACCTTGCGGCAGGTGTACCTGGAGCCTTACCACGCCGCGGTCGAGGCCGGAGCGGCCACGATGATGAGCTCCTTCAACTCGATCAACGGCATTCCCGCCACTGCCGATCCTTTTACATTGACGCAGATTCTGCGCAAGGAGTGGGGATTCGACGGATTCGTGGTCTCCGACTGGGGGGCGGTGGCGGAGCTGATCAACCACTCCATCGGCGATGGCCCCACCGTGGCGAGAAAGGCACTGGAAGCGGGCGTGGATATGGATATGGAGGGCAACCTTTACGGGACGGTGATTGCGGCGCAGGTGCGCGCGGGCAAGATTCCCGAGAGCGTGGTGGACGAGGCGGCGCGGCGCGTTCTGCGGGTCAAGTTTGCGCTCGGTCTGTTCGATCACCCCTACACCCCCCAGGGGCCGGCCTACGACGCCACGCCGGAACGCCGCGCGGCGGCTCGCAAGGTGGCCGATGAGACCTTTGTGCTGCTCAAGAACGACCCCGTCGAGGGCGTTGGAACCTTGTTGCCATTGACCGCGAAGGCCAAAAAAGTGGCGCTGATCGGCCCGCTGGCGGACAACCAAGGGGAGATGCTTGGGGCATGGGCGGTGACGGGCGACCCGAAGTATGCGGTTACGCTGAGGACGGCGCTCGAGGAGCGGCTGGGCGACCGGCTGCTTTACGCGCAGGGGTGCGACCTGCTGAGCGGCGAGGACGCGAACATGCTGAAGCGGGTGAACTTCAACGGTCCGATTGCCGCCGATGAGCACCTGCCGGTACCGGATGACGCCAGGACCATCGCCGCGGCGGTGGAGACGGCCAGGAAGGCCGATGTGGCGATTCTGGCGCTGGGCGAGCCTGCCAACTGGATGGAGGGCGAGGCCTCGAGCCGCACGACACTGGGCTTTACCGGGGCGCAGGAGCAGTTGCTGGAGGCAGTGGCGGCCACCGGCAAGCCGGTGATTCTGGTGGTTTTGGCAGGACGGCCGCTGGAGTTGAAGTGGGCGGCCGGGCATGTGCCCGCGATTCTCGATGCCTGGAGTCCCGGCGTCGAGGCCGGACACGCTTTGGCCGATGTGCTGTTTGGCGACGTGAACCCTTCGGGCAAGCTGCCGGCCAGCCTGCCACGGGCCGTGGGGCAGGAGCCGCTCTACTATGCGCAACTGCCAACCGGGCGGCCGGCGCATGGGGATTTGAGTCATATGCCGCTGAATCCGGAAGAGAAATTCATGTCGCGGTACATGGATGAAGAGAACTCGGCGCTGTTTCCGTTTGGGTGGGGACTGAGCTACACGCGGTTCAACTACGCGCAGCCGACGATCAGCCGCGCGGAGATTCCGGTGCGGGAGGTGCTCGCATCTCAAGACAAGCCGGTGGCTACGGTGGGGGTGGACGTGAAAAACACCGGGAGCGTGGCGGGGACGGAGGTGGTTCAGCTCTATATCCGGAACACGGCGGCGAGCGTGGAGCAGCCGGTGCGGGAGCTGAAAGGCTTTGCGCGCGTACAACTTGCGCCGGGCGAGCAGAAGCACGTAGAGTTTCCGCTGGGGTTCGATGAGCTGAGTTTCTATAACGTGGAGATGCAGCGGACGGTGGAGCCGGCGACCTACACGATCTGGGTCGGGGGGAGCTCGCTGGCGACGGCGGAGACGACTTTGAAGGTGGAGTAGAGGCAGGGGACAGGGAACAGCTGGCTGCCAGTTGGAGGGGATTACTGATTGGTAGATTTTGGCTAGGAGCACGGCTTCAGGATGGTGGACTAAAGTTCGCGGTTTGCATCGGAGTAAAGACTGGGGTTTTGTTGCTGGCTGACGGTTGGATTGCACGCTTTCTGGCGGCTGGCGGGCACTATTTCATGGTTAAGGAGGAGACGATGCTAGGGGAGAAGATGAGCAGCGAGGAGAACGGGGCCGACCGCGGTACCTGGGCGCCGAACCGCCGGCATTTTCTGGCAGGATTGGCGGCCCTGGGGCTGGCCGGGTGGGCAGAGCAGGCGGCCGGAGCGGCAGCAGGGGCGTCTGGCTGGAGCGGACTGCCGGACCGGCCGGTGGAGCAGCCTCTGGATTTTCATGCGCTGGCCAGTGCGTTTGACGCCTATGTCATGGACCCCGCGCACGGGGTGAATCTGCGCGCGAAGGATGGCCGGCAGGTGTTTCCTTCGGCGCTGGAGGGCGTGGAGGACGGGGGACTGACGACTTACGGGCCGATGGCGCTTGGCAAGGAACTGCGCGGAGAGGGATTGGACGGCCTGGCGGCATCGCTGAAGGCTTACTTCAGCGAACCGTATGGACTGTTTCTGGACGGCGCCGGCGCCACGCTATGCGAGTACTGGTACCTGATGAACGTGACCGCGCTGGCCTATGGGCTGATCCGGCTGCGCTTCGGTCAGGATGCGGAGTGGTTGGCGCGGGTGGAGAGGAGCGCGACGCGGCTGAAGGAGATGGCGCGGCAGATTCGCTACGACTTCAACAGCCAGGGCTACGACTTTGCCAAGGGTGCGGCTTTTACCAACCATGATATCTACCGGCAGCCCGATGCGGTGGGCGGATATAGCTACGTGATGCTGCTGGCGTGGAAGTTGACCGGAAAGGAGTTCTGCCTGGCAGAAGCCAAGGTGGGGATAGACCGCTACCTGGACTTCGCCGCGAACCCGTGGTACGAGATTCCAAGCGGCGCCATGGCGGTGATGACGGCTGCACGGCTGGAGGCGATGGGGTATCCAACCAACGCGAGGAAGGCGCTGGGGTTTGTGTTGGACGCCAAGGCCGGGCTCATGGCGACGGGGCTATGGGGCGGACGCGAAGTGAACGGACTGCTGGCGGGATTCCGCACCGAGCCCCCCGAACAGGTTTACAGCATGGAGTCGATGGTGGCGCTACCCTACCTGTTGCCGGCGGTGCGATTCCGTCCGGAACTGGCGGAGGAGGTGGCGCGGTATGCGCTGAACGCGGCGGCGAACCTGCGCTGGTTCTATCCGCAGTATCTGCCGCGCGAGGACCAGAGCCGTCCGGAATTGCCGCCGATGATTCCCTACGAGCGGTTGAGCCGGGAAGAAAAGGGCCACAGTCCCTACGCGACGGGCGATTTCGCGGGGCACCGCTCCATCTATGGCGGCGCCTATGTGCTGTGGCTGGACAAGATGGTTCAGCCGCAGGACGATCCGTGGCTGCTCCGCTGGGATTTGGCCAGGACAAACTTTCTGGATCGCGACCTGCCTCCGGCATTTCTCTATTACAATCCATGGCCGGAAGAAAAGCGCGTTACGGTTGAGACAGCGAAGGAGCAACGCCAGATTCAGGATCTGACGCGCAACCTGCCGCTTGTGCCGCACGCAGGCAGGGTGGAGCTGACCCTGGGTCCGCACCAAGCGCGCGTGATCGAGTTTCGAGCGTAAAGTGGCCCTGGAACTGTATAACGCTCATCCGCTGGAAACAGCTGCGGCTCAGGGATGAAGCACGCGCGTAGCGGCTCAGGGATGAAGCACGCGCGTAGCGACGATGGAAGTGGCATTGGGAGCGCCAGCGACGGCGGTGGTTCGGATAAGAGCTTCAAAGTATACTGGCTGACCGGGTGCGCCGGAGATGCCGAGGGCCTGTTGAAGCCTTTGCCGGTTCCCTGCATCCGCGAGGAAAAGACCGGCAGCTTCGGTGCCCTCCTGTTGCAGTCCCTGCAGGATGAGAACGCTGCCGTGACCGTTGACCATCGGCAAAAGCGAGATGGTCGCGTAGTCCTCGCCCGAGCTGCCGGTGAAGGTCAGCCCGTGATAGGTTTCCTGCTCGCCGGCCTTGGGACGGAGATTCTGGAAGAACTTGAGGCTTTCGCCGACCACGCCCTCGCGTTCCTGAAAGTTGAGCTTGTCCTGGAAATAGGAGACCCAAGGGTTGGAGCTGGGGCTGCCGACGAAGACAAAGTTGCCCGTTTCAAGATCACGTGGGCGCAACTCCCGGGCCGAACGAATGACGAGCCAGTCGCGCGAGTTCCCGCTCAACCGCATAAGTGTGTTCACCACCACGACATCAGCATATGAGGTAAGCAGCGAACCGGACAAATACTTCATCATTCTCGCCTCGCGGCCGGTGGGGTGAGCGTTGGAGAACGCACCGCCGCTCCGGTAGGCAGGGCTTAGATACTGCTCCAGGGTCACCGTCTGCTCGTCGACCAGCCTCAGCATGCCATAGTTGATGTCGGCTACCACCACCTGAACAGTCTGGTTGGCCGGATTGAAAAGCGCAGTCAGAGGCCAGGGTGGCGGGGGCGGCATTGCAACCGCGGGACGGCGAAACCAGGCCGCAATGGTGGTGATCAGAAAGAGTGTGGCCAGCGCCCAGGGCAGCAACCGAAACCAGAACTTGAGTCCGTGGACCGCGACCGCCGGAAAGGGCTCTGCCGCGGCCCTTTGCTCAACGCTGTGAAAGACCGTGGTGTAGGCCCCTTTCGGTATCTCGATGATGACCGTTTCGCCGCGGCCTTCCCCGTCGAAGTACTCATGCAGCTTGAGGCGCAACTGGCGGACATGTACGCGGACCGAACTGTCCTCTACGACACTGTAGTCCTGGGCCTTGCCGAAAACGGCGCTTCCAATGCGATGCTCGCTCAAATCCTGAGTCTGTCCATGGAGAGTTCTCTCCGCCAGGAAGCACAGCAGATCTCTTAGCCGCACCGACTTCTGAAAGGGCGGGCTGGCGGTGATCCTTTCAATCAATTGCCAACGGGCGTCTGCCCGAAGTGCCGGGTCCAATTCCGTCATCCGCGTTCAATCCCATCTCCGTTCGACTTACTCCAATTGTGAGCAATTTTATACACAATCCGAGAGCATCATTTTTGTTCGATGCATCGTAGCACATCTTATGCAAAAGGGAAACCCCATTTGCGACCGCAAACTCAATCGCTAATTACTTAGAATTCACAAGAATGTCTGTGCGGGCTGCCTGAATGAAATCCCGTCAAGATGTTTACTGAGCAGAATCCCGGCTCCGGCTGTCTGTCCTCTCCATTTCTTGCAGCTTTCTATGTGCTTTCGTGCGAATTACATGTAATTCGCATTGATTCTCAATGATTTCTGCAGTGAGTTCCTTTTCAGTCGTGGGGGGATTCCCTCAGGTTTACTGGTAGCTTCAAAAGCCCGGTCTGCCTCGTCGCGAAACGCCGTCGCGAAGGCCCGATCCAGCAGAACGCAAGGGGGCTCATGATGAACGATCTGGCACAACGCTTCCGAGAGAACCCCATCCTCGGGCCGCGGGACCTTCGTCCGAGCGTGGAAGGCATGGAAGTGACATGCCTGCTCAATCCGGGAGTCTTCCGATACCAGGACAAGACCTGGTTGCTGGTGCGGGTGGCGGAGCGCCCGGCACAGGTCCCAGGCAAGACCTCCTTTCCCATCCTGAGCCCGGAGGGCCGGCTTGAGGTGCTTGAATTCGACTCGAGTGATCCAAGACTCGACCTGAGCGATCCACGCGTCATCAGCTTTGACGGGCGGGACTATCTCACCACCCTCTCTCACCTTCGTCTGCTGGCGAGCGACGACGGCGTTAACTTCACCGAGCCGGAGCAGAGCAAGCCTCTGATGGGGACGGGGGAGCTGGAAACCTACGGCATCGAGGACTGCCGTGTGGCGAAGATCGATGAAGCCTATTACCTGACTTATACGCAGGTCTCCAACCATGGCGTGGGCGTGGGACTCAGGAGCACGCGCGACTGGAAGGACTTTGTGCACGAGGGCATGATCTTTCCTCCGCATAACAAGGATTGCGCGCTCTTCGAGGAACGGATCGGCGGCAAGTACTATGCGCTGCACCGGCCCAGCAGCCCGGAACTGGGCGGCAACTACATCTGGCTGGCCGAGTCGCCCGACCTCGTTCACTGGGGCCGGCATCGTTGCCTGGCCCATAGCCGCGAGGGGTACTGGGACAGCGCCCGCGTTGGCGCCGGCGCGGCGCCGATCCGGACCGCCGACGGTTGGCTGGAGATTTATCACGGCGCGACGAAGGAAAACCGTTACTGCCTGGGCGCGTTGCTGCTCGACCTGAACGAACCCTGGCGGGTGCTGGCACGCTCCGAGACGCCCGTCATGGAACCGCTGGCTTCCTACGAGCAGGAGGGCTTCTTCGGCCAGGTCATCTTCACCAATGGGCACCTGGTAGATGGAGACCGCATCACGCTGTACTACGGCGCGGCCGACAGCGTGATCTGCGCCGCGCGTCTGTCTGTTTCGAGCATCCTGGCCAGCCTTGTCCCGACAGAAGGAGCGAAGGCATGAACCGCTTGCGCAAGGAGTTTGAAGTCTTTTTTTCCTGCTCTCACTCCATGCAGGTGTTGATCGTGTCCAACATGATCTACGGCCTTGTCCTTCCGGTGATCGAGATCTTCGTGGCTGCCTATGTCATGCGGAACTCGCACGCCGTCGCCAAGGTGGTTACCTATCAACTGTCGATTTACACGGCCACGCCGCTGGCCTTCTACCTGAACGGCAAGCTGCTGGGCCGCGTTGGCGCCAAGCATCTGTACGCGGCCGGGATGTTGCTGTCGGGACTGGCGATGATGCTAATGATGCAGTTGAGCATCCTCACTCCCATCGGCGTTGCGACCTCGGGCTTCACCATGGGGCTGGCCACCGGTATCTTCTGGGCCAACCGCGGATTCCTGGCGCTGACCGCCACCAACGACAGCAACCGAAACTACTACTACGGCCTGGAAAACTTCGTCGCTGTTTTGGCCGCCGTCGTGGTTCCGGCGCTGATCGGCTGGTTTATCAGCGGCACCACGCTGTACGGCTGGCTGGGCGGGATCCCCAACCGCGCCTACCACATCGTCGCGATGGTGGTTTTTGGCCTGACAATTCTGGCCGCCGGCATCCTCGAGCGGGGCACCTTCCGCAATCCGGAGCATACGCGCTTCGTCTACTTCCGGTTTCATCCGCTGTGGTGGCGGATGCTCGAGCTGGCTCTGCTCAAGGGCTTGGCCCAGGGATACATCGTCACGGCGCCGGCCATGCTCATCATGTTGCTGGTCGGGCAGGAGGGAACCCTGGGCGCCACGCAGGCCATCGGCGGCGTTTTCTCCGCTTGCATCATGTATACGGTCGGCCGCATGACAGCGCCCCGGCATCGCATCATGGTCTTTTCCACCGGTCTGGTGCTGTTCTTCCTCGGCGCGCTCACCAATGCATTGCTCTTCAACGCCGTGGGCGTGCTCATCTTCATCGCCTGCCTTCTGCTGGCCAAGCCGCTGCTGGATCTTGCCTATTACCCGATCCAGTTGCAGGTCATCGATGCGGTCACCCGGCTCGAGGGACGCAACGAATACGCCTATATCTTCAACCACGAATTCGGACTGTTTACGGGGCGCTGCCTGGGTTGCGGGTTATTCCTGGGCATCGCTTACGGATGGTCTGGAAATGCAGCGCTCAAATACGCCTTGCCGGTGATTGCGCTGTTGCAGTTGTTATCCATCCGGGTAGCTGGCCAAATCTCTCGAGGTTTGGACGCGGCGAGCAGCACCTCCCCCGCCGCAAGCTTCACCGGACACGCCATGGAGGCCTGAGACCAATGTTCGAGAGGAGACACACAATGATGCAAAAGAATCTAACGGCACAAAGACCGTGGCGTCTGGCGGTCTGGCTGTTGGCGGTGTTCGGCCTGGCAGCCGGCATCCCCGGCCTGGCTCAGGCGGGCAGAGGCACTTTAACCGGCACCGTCATGGATGCAAACGGAGCACTCATTCCAGGGGCCTCACTGAATCTGACGGAGACAAACACAGGCAGCGGTTATGCGACAAAAGCGACCGCAACGGGCCTGTATACCTTCGCCGAGCTTCCCCCTGGGTCGTACACGCTTACTGTCACCTCGCCGGGGTTCGAATCTTATACCCAGAGCGGCATCGTCGTAGAGGTAGGCAGCACGGCCACTGTCAGTGCCGTAATGAAGGTAGGTTCGGAAACGGCGACCGTCAACGTAATTAGCGATGCTTCGCATCTGGAGTCCGAATCCTCCGATGTCGGCTTCTCGATGTCGCCCCTGGTACTGGAATCGCTTCCGCTGCCCTTCGGCGGTGAGATCCGCAACCCGCTCGATTTTGCGGCGCTCTCGCCCGGATACGCCGGAACCATGAGCAACAATCCCTCCTCGCCACCCGCCGGAGCCTTCAAGCTCAGCGGTGGACAACAGGGAGGCGCCGACATCCTGCTCGACGGCGCCACCACCGAGCTCGCCTCGGCCAACATGCAGGTCACCTATAACTTCAGCGTCGAGGCCGTCTCAGAGTTCAAGGTCATGACCAACACCTTCGACGCCCAGTTTGGAAGCGCCAGCGGCGGCGTGGTCAATCTCGTCTCCAAGCAGGGAACGAACACCCTTCACGGCTCCGCTTACGACCTGCTCAAGAACCGCGTCCTGGATGCCAACGGCTGGACCAATGACTACGCTAACGGAAAAGCCGGCAAGATCGTGGACACGAAGCCCATCGACACCCAGAACGACTTCGGCGCAAGCATCGGCGGGCCGGTGCGCGTTCCGTGGCTTTACAACGGTAAAGACAAGACCTTCTTCTTCTTCAATTACGAGGGCTTTCGCCAACAGAACGGAGGCACCTCGCAGCTATCGGCCCCCACCCAGGCCATGCTCGGCGGCGATTTCTCGGCCCTTCTAACCCCTTTGGTCGTCAACGGCCAGACCTTCCCGGCCCACATCCTTTACGATTACTCGACCTGCACAGGCGCCAACCAGGGACAGCCCTGCCAGGCTTATCCGAACAACAAAATCACCGAGGCCGCGGATCCGGTGTTTGCCGCCGCTTCCAAGGTCATGCCCTCCGCCCCCTCCAGCGCCACCAGCCCTTACTTCAACATCGAAGACTCCAGTTCCAACCACGAGCAGGCCGACGAGTGGTCCATACGCATCGACGAGAACATCAACCCGCGCAACAAGATCACGGGCAGTTACTTCACCGGCAACATGCCTTACGTCAGCACCCAAAGCCTCGGGCCGCTTTACACCGGCGGCAACATCCAGGGCAACAAATACGTGCGTCTGGGCTATGACTTCATCATCACGCCCACCATGCTCAACCACTTCAACGCCGGCTTCACTCGGCGGCATCGCCTTGAAACCTCGGGAGAGGGCGGATTTGGCGGTAGCTGGGCGAGTAAATTTGGCCTCAAGGGCGTAGGTGAATCGGTCTTCCCTCGCTTCGACATCAACTATCCGGGCAGTGGCATCAGCGAGCCCAGCGATGGCCAAAGCATCTTCGACGACAACGTCTTTCAATATGACGACGCGGTCTCGTGGCAGAAGGGCCGTCACAACTTCCGGTTCGGTGGCGAATTTCGCGCGGCGCAATTCAACCTCGGCATCCTGACCGGCAGCGCCGGCCATTTCAACTTCACCCAAGGCCCCACCAGCACTCCGTCTGACGGCAACTCCGGCTTCGGCTTCGCCAGCTTCTATCGGGGAGCATTCACAAGCGTAAACGGCGATCAGTCTGATATTGTCATTCCCCAGGTCGACGGATTCCGCGCAAAGTATCTTGCTTTCTTTGCCGCCGACGACTGGAAGGTCAACAGCAAGCTTACCCTCAACCTGGGCCTGCGCTACGACATGCCAATCCCGGTGACCGAGCAGGCAAACCGCATGTCCTATGTAGACCCAACCTTGGCGAACCCAGGCGCGGGCGGCCTTCCCGGCGCTTACGTTTTCGAAGGCACCGGCACGGGACGCCTTGGAGGCACCTCCCCGCAGTCGATCTTCAAAAAGGCCTTCGGTCCTCGTGTCGGCGCCGCTTATTCGGTCGATCCCAACACCATCATCCGCGCCGGCTACGGCATTTACTTCTCAACCCAGCGCGTCGGAGGCTTCGCCGAGGATGACAGCCAGGGCTTTTCCTCCAGCTACACCTACTCTATCCCGAGCACTCCTCAGACACCGGTTGGTGTGCTCTCACAGATAAGCGCCTATCCCGGCAAAATGCCTCCCTTCATCGACCCCACAGTCATGAACAACCAGGGCAACGCGCTCTTCCTCGAGTCGAAGGTCGACCGGCCCGGCACCATCCAAAACTGGACCGTCGATGTGCAGCGCCAACTGCCCTTCAATACCATTGCGGACGTAGCGTACGTCGGCGGTCATGGCGACCACCTGCAGGCGTTTCTGCATGACCCCAATCAGGGAAACCCTGCTAACCTGTCGTACGGCGCCTGTTTGCAAGTCAACATCGCCGACCAGGAGACAAGCCCGGCTTGCGCGGGCCAGCCCTTGGTCGCTGCGCCCTATCCTGGGTTCAGCGGCTCCGTCTCCCAGGCCCTCCGTCCCTACCCGCAGTATGGAACTGTCACGGTGGATTCAGCCACCATGGACGATCCCTTCGGCGATTACACTTACGACGCCATGCAGATTCAGGTAACCAAGCGGACCAGCGCCGGGTTGACAGTGTTGGCGAGCTACAGCTGGTCGAAGAACATCACCAATGCCGACTCGGAGTATCCGACCGAGGCCGCTTGGGAAGGTAATGGCACGTCCGGCGCGCTGAACACCTACAATCTGAAGGTCGAGAAGGCTCTCAGCGAGTTCGACATCCCGCAGCGCGTCGTCCTCGCCTGGACTTACGATTTGCCCTTCGGAAAGGGTAAGAGGTTTGCCAATCAGGGCGGCCCCGTCAACGTGCTGGCCGGTGGGTGGAAGATTGCCGCCGTCCAGAAGTATCAAAGCGGCACTCCACTCAGCGTAACCTCGCCGGGCTGGACCTCCGGCATCTTCGGCGGTAACGAGGGCGCAACCGGTTCATCCAGCCGTCCCAACGCCGTTCCGGGGGTGAATCCGAAGGTCAGCAGTAACGGTAAATTCGTCTATGGGACAAGCCTCCGATTCAACCCAGCGGCGTTTGCGCCCGCCCCCAACTTCACCTTTGGCGACGCGCCCAAAACCCTTGGCATCCGCGAACTCTTCAACACAAGCGAGGACTTCAACGTCACCAAGGCCATCCCCATGTTTACCGAACGGGTCCATACCGACTTCCGCGTGGAGTTCTTCGACGTGTTCAACCGGCACCGCTTCACCGGCTTTAACACGTCAATCACTTGTAACCCGGCGACTCAAAACTGCGACAGCTCAGGCGAAGGGGAGGGCACGGGCGTTGCCTATGGCCCGAGAAACATCCAGGCCTCCCTGCGGGTCACCTTCTGACGCCACCGGGCGAACCAGCCCTGTTACGTCTGACGTTTGAAAACAACCAAATTCTCCCGGACCTCTTCAGCGAGGTCCGGGAGTGTTGTACTTTTGCACGATGCACCGTCCAGACAGAGCGACGTTCCGTTCAGTAGAAAAACACCATACAGGATCACGCAATGGCATTCAGTGACGTGAAAATACACTACTATCAATCCATGTTTCGCATCCGCAGCCGGCGTTTTCTGGTTTTTTCCGCAGTGATTTCGATCGCATGCGTGCTCTCGTCAGCCGGCACCGCGCAGGTTATCAATTCGCAGATTCAGGCTCAAGTCCAGGAACACTTCTTGGCGGCGCAGCAGGATCAGCAGCAAGGACTGCTGGAAGCGGCGGTGCAGGAATACCAGGCGGTGCTGCGCCTGCAGCCGGGATTACCCGAGGTGTATGTGAACCTTGGGCTGGTTTACTATGCGCAGGCAAAATTCGATGAGTCCGCCCGCGCCCTGGCAACGGCCGCCAAGTTGAGGCCCGGCATGCGCGGTGTAAGCCTTTGGCTTGGAATCGATGATGTGAAGTTGCATCGGCCGGCACAGGCCGCCGCGCTCCTGCGCGAGGCTATTCGACTGGACCCATCCGATAAACTGGCGCAAAGCTGGCTGGGAACGGCGTTATGGGATGAGGGGCAGATAGATGCGGCCTTGCTCCAACTGGGAAAGGCCTGCGCGCAATTTCCCGACGATCCCGACCTGCTTTTCGCGCGCGGCGAGGCCTATGGCAAGGCCGCCATGCAGCAGACGGAGCAACTCCTTGAAGAGTCCTCGGGGACAGCGCTCTCCGACCTGATCTACGGGACCCACTACGCCGAGGAGCGCGATTGGACGAAGGCCGAAGGCCATCTTCGCCGCGCCATCGAACGCGACCCGCGCTTACTCGATGCACGCCTGGAACTGGCCGGGACTTTCCTCCAGCAAGCCCGCCTGCCTGAGGCTCAGGAGCAACTGGAACAAGCCCTGGCGCTGGCGCCGCGATCCGCCTCCGCGCTGGCGCTCAGCGGAGAGTTATTGCTTTTGATGCAGCAACCGGCGGAGGGTCTCTCGCGCATCGGCAAAGCTATCGAAATCGATCCGAGCGAGGCGCTTGATGCTTTGGGGCTGCCCGTGGAAGATCGTTTCGATCAAACCGATCGCAGCGGCGCAGACGGCAAACTCCCATCTCTATGCCGCGAAGCCGCGGCGACCCTGGAAGCCAACCCAACGTCCAGCCCTGCCAGAGATGTTGCGCTTGCGGCGTTGAATGCGCTGGCCGGGGACGAGGAAGCCGCGCTGCAATCCTACCGGCGGATTGGCCCTGCGCGCTCAGGCCTGAGTCCGTCCGCGAACCTCTTTGCGCTGGCGATGACGGCCATCCATCAGCACCGTTATGACAATGCCGAGCCGTTGCTCCTGCGCTGGCTCGCGGCCCATCCCGCCGACCGCACCGCGCGTTACGATCTGATTCTGGTACGCCGCCAGATCTCAAGGTCGCAAGTTATCCGCCTGCTCGCAGTGGCGCCGGATTCCTATCATGTGCATCAGTTGCTCGGCCAGCTCTACGCCGGTCGCGAGGAGGACGACAAAGCACTCACTGAGTATCTCGCCGTAGCCTCTGCCCAACCCGACCTTCCCGGCGTTCATTTCTGGCTCGGGCATCTCTACTGGAAGCACGGCGATGCGGATCATGCGCTCAAGGAACTGACGCGGGAACTGGAACTCAGTCCTGGCCATCCCGAAGCCAGCGCGGAGCTTGGCACCGTTCTGGTGGCCGAAGAGCGCGCCGGAGAGGCCATTCCGCATCTGGAGTCGGCAATCCACAGCAAGCCCGATCTTTGGCCTGCTTATTCACAACTGGGCCGGGCGTATGCGATCGAAAAGAATTACACTCCCGCCGAGGAAGTGCTGAAGCGTGCGCTGGCGCATGACCAGGACGGCTCCACGCATTATCAGCTTGGATTGGTCCTTCGCGCCGAAGGCAAGACCGCGCAAGCGGCTCAGGTCTTTGCCCAGGTGCGTGCTATCAAGACCGAGAAAATGGCCGCGCCTTCCACCGATGACGCTGCAAACGAGGGAGCGAAGCAATGAAATGGCGCTGCATGATTGCTTCCCCGCTTGCTTTCGTTGCATTGGCCTGCTCGCTGAACGCGCAACCTACGGCGTTGGAGGAGGGCGTGCGGCTCATTCGCGAAGGGCGATTCGATCAGGCGCTGGTCAAGCTCGAACAGGCGCATCGCATTGCGCCCCGCAACGCCACCATCGAAAACCTGTTGGGGATTACCGAAACCCAACTCGGCCACACGGACGCGGCCTGCAACCACTATCGCAACGCGATTCGCCTCGACCCCTTGCAAGCGGCGCCGCACAGAAATCTCGGCTTCAATCTGCTTAACTCAAAGGATTTTACCCATGCGGAGCCTGAGCTGCGCGAAGCATCGCGCCTGGATCCCAACGATAACTTTGCCCACTACTATCTGTTCTTGCTCGCGCTTGCCACCAATCGCGATGCCGAAGCGCTGGCGCAGGCTTCTGGTGCCGGCCAGTTAGTCGACAACGATCCGGAGGCCGGCGCCGGACTGGTCGAAGCGGAGATCCGCATGGGCCGTGCGGATGAGGCGACTAGCCGCATCGAGCGTCTGGAGGATGCCAACCAGCTCCCATCCGCACGCGAGTATTCGATCGCCGTACTTCTCAGCCAGCGCGCGTACCACACCCAGGCGGTCCACTGCTTCCGGCACATTGCTACGCTCGATCCGTCCTGGGAGAACCGCTACAACCTGGCGCTGGCGTTGCTCTACGACGGCCAGTTCGCCGAGGCATCCACTCTCCTGACCGCGTTGCACACTGAGCGGCCCGCGCATGCGGACACACTCATGTTTCTCGGCTCGGCATTCGAGATGCAGCAAAAAATGCCCGAGGCGCTGGAAGCCTATCGCGCCGCTCTACTGGCCGACCCCTCCAACCCGGACCGGACGCTCGATTACACGCGTCTGCTGATGGACATGGACCGCTACGACGAGGCCATCCAGGTTGTCCAGACCGGCATGGGGGAAACCTCCTCGGCTGCGCCCCTCCAACTGCGCCTGGGCGCGGTTGAGATGATCAAGGGCAACTACGCCGCGGCGCGCGATGCTTTCCATGCGGCGCTCGCTACCGATCCGCAACTTGACGCCGCTTATGTCGGCCTGGCGCAGACCTATGCCCGCCAGGCCAACGACGTTGAGGCCATTCACATCCTTGAAGAGGCGCGCGACAAACTCCCCGGCCATTACCTGCTGGAGTATTACTTCGGCCTGTTGGCCAGCCGCCTGGGCCGCGAGCAGGAGGCGATCCTTGCGCTCGAAAAGGCCGCGCAACTGGAGCCCAATTCCATCGATCCATTTTATGAACTGGGCAAGCTCTATGCGTCGCAACAGAATTGGCCGCAAGCTCGCCAGGCGCTTGAGCATGTCATCGAATTGAATCCTCAATTCGCGCCCGCCCACTACCAGTTGAGCCGGGTCTATGCGCATCTGGGCCTGAACTCCAAAGCCGAACAGGAAGCCAAGCAAACCCACACACTGGTGGATGCGCAACGCGAGGAAGCGCTCCGCAAACAGCGCGAGCGCGCAGCCAGTTTCCAGCCGCGGACCGCTGCAACGCCTTCACCCCTGCCGTGAACGGAGACTGATGCTTTTTTCTGCAAAGACCACGGACTTGGAGCAGAGAGTCCTGAAGAACACGAGGAGCTTGAGAATATGATTTCCTTTGGACAACTAAACCGCCGTGACTTCCTTGCCCTCTCGGCACTCACAACAGTGGCAGCCCTGCTGCCGGAGTCGTTGCACGCCGCTGGGCCGTCTGCATCCGGCCTTGTTTCTCTCCAGGTCACCGGCGATGCCCAGCGCGGATATGGAGTTACGATCTTCTATCGCGATCGGGCCATCGCGCGGCACCATGCAGGCGGAGAATTCTCAGCTATCTTCCAAAATAGCGAGCGCAGCCTCGAAGACCGGGCCGATGACTGGAAAGCCACTTCGTGGAGCGGAGACCGGACGCGAATCAAGCTCACCGGAGAATTGCAACTCACGAATCTGCGCACAACCGTCTTTGTCGAGGTTCGGTATGAAGTTATGCCATCGCAAGTGGTGAGAAAGACGATTCAGTTGCGACAGGCGGATATGTTCGAACTGCTTTACCAACTGACGAATCGCTTGCAGCCTGAGGCGGCGCCGGCAAAATTTTGGAGTTTCGACCACGCAGATTGCAGAGGCGGCGCACTGCATGAGTATTTCCCCGCAGCCGGTTTTCGCACCCAGAGTGGAGTTACCGTAGGGCTGCTCACCGATTCCGGTTATCGCAATCAATGGAGCCGGATCATACGGCGCGATGGAACGCCCGTGAAACCCGCGCCGGCCAGGATTCCGGATCTGAATCTCTACTTTCTTCCGAGCGCCGACGAGCGCGCACAGCAGGGCGCTTTCATCCAGCAGACATTCGGTGAGGCCACGATCCAGTTGTCTGGCGAGGGTTCTCGCACTCCCGTCGATGTTCCACCGCCTTCCAAGTGGAAGAGGAGCGGCGAGATTCAAGTCGAGCAACAGGACGGCGTCGTCAAACTGTCTCCAAGGGCCAGGAGCGATTTCGTTCTTTTGCCATTCCCGGCAAAGGGAGGCGATATCTATTCCGTGCATCTCAAGTATCGCTCCTCGGCTGCGATTTCGGTTCACGCGTGGGACGTGGACAATCAGTTCCAGAAACTCAACGATCTCACGCTGTTCAATGACACGGCGCCTGCCTCTCCCGCAACCTTTACAGAGTTTCAAAATTCCTTTGTTGTGCCCTCCCTGCAGGGTACAGGAGCCGCTCTCGTCTTTTCGCTTACTGATGTTCCGGCGGAAGGCGAGGACAAGGATGGCAGCGGCAGCTTGCCCTCAATGGAAGTGCGAGATATAGAGCTTTCCCGTGTTGCCACCCGAAGCGAACCATACCACCGCTTGGAGATGGGGAGCGCGCAAACGAAGACCGTCTTCATCTTTGCGAGCGATGCGATTCCCGACACAGTGCGCGGTTACCGGCTCGCCAGCCAGCTTCGTTTGGCCGAGGGTCTCGGCTTCAAAGGGGGCGAAACGGAGAAGGTGCTCTACGCAGACGTCATGATGCTGGTTTGGAATGCCGAAATGGAAGAGCTTCGCCCCATGCTGGCGCCGAGCATCTGGTATTCGGCCGCTGGTGAAATGTATCTGCGCGACAGCTTTTACGCTCTCAACGGCATTCACAATCGCGAGCTGAACGAGAAGGTCTTTGCCCTCTGGGCCGACAATCAGGGCGCCGACGGAGCGATCAACACCCTGGTAGAACCGAACATTGCCAACCTGGAACGCAAGTCCAATGACTCAACTCCGCTATGGCTGCTGTGGGCGCTCCTCAATCGCCGTCGATTCGGCTCAGAGCTGCCGGTCGATAAAGTGCGGCGAGCCGCGGAATACTGTCTTGCTGCGTATGATCCCAGGCGCGAGGCCATTTGCACGGCTCAGTTTGTCATGGGTCAACTCGATGTGATCCATTATCCGGAAGGCACAAGGATTCTATGCGAAAACCAGGGAATGCTTGCCGTAATGCTGAGAGTTATCCGTGAACTTCAGATTCCGGAATTGAGCGCATCTATCTCCGAGAGCTACATTGCACGGGCAGAAGAAGAATATCGCAGCTACTATGATGTAAGTCGCGGCTTTCTTTTTCCGGCTCGCAATATACACGATGCAATAGGTTTTTCGGATATTTTTCCCGAGTTCCTGTCGCTCTGGCTTTTCAAACGGAAAATCCTCACGGATGAAATGGTCGTTAGTCACCTCGATCACATTCCGGTGATGTTGCCAAGAAAGGACTGCCCCTATCCGGCGGAAGGCGGCTCGGTGAGGCCGATCTTTATTGGCCTGCCTGCGGCGGGTAAAGAGTGGAGTTACTTTACGGAAAAATGGCACCCTATGGTAAGCGACTCTTACGCGGCCAGCTATGCAGGCAAGGCACTTGACGGCGTTTACTACAACGGCGGCAGTTGGATGAGGATTGAAGTCTGCGGGTATGTCACGGGCAAACTTCATGGATGGCAAAAGGCGGAGCGCGCGATTGCAAACCGGCTCTGGGCTGAAATCCACACAGCCGAGGACTTCCCGACGAGCCAGGAGTATTTGCCAACCGATCTGAAGAATCCATTCTTTGGATATCACCGCGTCTTCGCATGGAACTCTTTCGTGCTCCAAGCCCTGGAGATGGCGGACCTGCGTACCCCCGGGATGGATCCGGGCTACCTGGACAAGCTATGAGACAGAAGCGAACGCTCAACTCACAGTGGAGACCGGTCCTCTTTTTCGAGTCGAGCAGGTTGCACAGCGGGCTCTTCAGGCCGTACGATTGGCAGGGCCTGGCGATGAGTGCGGTATCGTCTCCCGAGGTGCAACGCAGCTCTTGGGACGGTGCAAACCCCTCTGTCCGTCCCTGTCCTACTCGAATGAGTCGCGATGCGCGAATTTGACCAAGGACAGAAACACCGACCTCTGCGCAGGAGCCTTTCCGAATGCCCACCAAAACCATCATCGAACCCTTTCGCATCAAGAGCGTTGAACCCATCCGCTGGACTACTCGCGCGCAACGGGAGAACCTGCTGCGCGCCGCACACTACAATCTTTTTCTGCTTCCGGCCGACGATGTTCTCATCGACCTGCTCACCGATTCCGGCACCGGCGCCATGTCCACGCACCAATGGGCGGGGGTGATGGAAGGCGATGAGAGCTATGCAGGCAGCAGGAGCTTCGTTCACTTCAAGCGCTCCGTTCAGGACATCTTCGGCTATACTCACGTGATCCCCACCCACCAGGGACGAGCGGCGGAGCGCATCCTGTTCCACGTGATGTGCGGGAAAGGCGACGTGGTGCCGAACAATACACATTTCGACACTACGCGCGCCAACGTGGAGTCTGTCGGGGCGGAGGCGGTCGACCTTCCGGTCCCCGAGGCGCTTGAGCCCGGGATGGTCCTTCCCTTCAAGGGCAACATGAATGTCTCCGCGCTGGAGGAGTTGATTGTGACGGTGGGGCGCGAACACATTCCCTTGGTCATGCTGACGGTGACGAATAACTCCGGCGGCGGACAGCCGGTGTCGATGGAAAATGCGAGGGCTGTCGCCACGCTCTGCCACAAGCACGGGATTCCGCTTTACTTCGATGCCTGCCGCTTTGCCGAGAACGCGTATTTCATCAAGCTGCGCGAGCCGGGCTATGCGGCGAAGACGCCCAAGCAGATTGCTCAGGAAATGTTCTCGCTGGGCGACGGCTGCACCATGTCGGCCAAGAAGGACGGCATGGCCAACATCGGCGGCTTTCTGTGCACCAACGACGACATCCTCGCGCGCCAGGAGAAGGATCTGCTGATTCTGACCGAGGGTTATCCCACCTACGGCGGGCTCGCCGGGCGGGATCTGGAAGCGGTGGCGGTGGGGCTGCAGGAATCGTTGGATGAAGACTACCTGCGCTACCGGATTGCATCGACGGCTTACCTGGGCAACCACATTGCCGAGCACGGCGTGCCCATCGTGCAACCACCTGGCGGCCACGCCATCTATCTCGACGCCAAGGCGTTTCTGCCGCACATTCCGGTTGAGCAGTTTCCCGGCGTCGCGCTGGCTGCGGAGTTATATCTCGAAGGCGGCATCCGCTCGGTTGAGATCGGCAGCCTCATGTTTGCTTCAGCCGCGAAGATGGAACTGGTGCGGCTGGCCATTCCGCGACGCGTATACACGCAGAGTCATATCGACTACGTGGTGGAGATCATCCTGAGGGTCTGGGAGCGGCGCGCCCACATCAAAGGAATGCGACTCACCTACGAAGCTCCCTTCCTGCGCCACTTCACCGCGCATCTGGAGCCGATGGCAGGATAGTCTGACCGGCATTCTACGGCTTGCTCGATTTCAGCTTGATCATTTCGCCGTCCACGGCGAAGCTGCCGAATCCACGATGGTGGATGGTTTTCGGATGTTTCTGCGCCGGATCGGTCCAGGCCTTGAGGACCTCAAGGATGAAGAGATTGAACTTGTTGACGAGATGGGTATCGACCACACTGCATTCCAGATTGGCGAAACACTCAGCCACCAGCGGCGGCGCCACGCGTTTGGCTGGCGCCGGCGTCAGGCCGAATCTCTCGAACTTATCCACGTCCCGTCCCGAGCAGTTGCCGATTCCAACGACTTTGGAAGCCAACTGAATTGCCGGCACGGCGATCACGCACTCCTTCTTTTTCCGCAGTGCGTCAAAGCTGTAATTGGCGTTGCTCACGACACACGCAATCAGCGGCGGTTCGAACTCCACCATCATGTGCCAGGACATCGTCATCACGTTAGTGCGGCCCTTGTGGGCAGTCGTCAGCAGAACCACCGGACCCGGTTCGAGCAACTGGTAAACCTTCGCGAGAGGCAGATCTTTCATCGCTGCGGCGCCTCCCATTGGCCTGAGTTGGCGGAGTTGAAGATAGCTTCAATGACAGCCATGTTCTTGATCGCGTCCTCGACTGGGACGGGAACCTCCGTGCCGTCCAAAACGGCTTTCGAGAATGCGTCCCCCTGCAATGTGTACTGATCGCACACGGGGAAGGTTTCCGTGCTGATGTCGCCGCCGAAAAGATCGCCACTCGAGTCGATGAAAAGGCGCGTGGGGCGGTCGGGAGGTGCGTTGAAGGGGATCTCGATCTCGATGCGCCCGCGGGCGCCCAGGAAGTGGATGCGCTGGTAGGGAACCAACTGCATGCTGCACGTAAAGACGGACTGGCCCGCGGGGAAGTCGAGAATGGCCGAGGTGAGGCGGTCGATGTGCATCTCGGGATCGCGGTCGATAGTGGCGACGACGCGTGTTGGCTCCTGACGAAAGGCGTAGCGCGATGCGTGGATGAGGTAGCATCCGATGTCCAGCAGTGCGCCGCCGCCGCTCTCCACGCGGTTGCGGATGTTGGACGTGTCGACGTTGAAGTAGCTGAAGAAGCCAACGATGGAGCGCAATTCGCCGATGCGATGCTCGTCGAGCAATTCGCGCAGGCGAAGCCACTGGGGATGGCAGTTGACCATGAAGGCTTCGCCGATCCTGACTCCGGTGCGGGAGCGAACGGCGAGCAGGGTCTCCGCTTCCGCAACGGTCAGGCTGAGCGGCTTCTCGCAGAGCACGTGCTTGCCGGCTTCGGCGGCTTTGATGGTCCACGGAACGTGAAGCTGATTGGGAAGTGGATTGTAGATGGCGTCGATATGGGGGTCGGCGAGGAGTTCTTCATACGAGCCGTAGGCCGTGGGAATGCCCAGGGCGGTTGCTGCCTCCTGAGCCTTGGCGAGATCGCGGGATGCGATGGCGGCGACGCTGATGTATTGCCCCTGCTGCATCCCGGGGATGACTTTCTTGAGGCCGATGTTGGCAGTGCTGAGAACTCCCCAGCGGAGTTTGTTGGACATGGGAGCAATGATAAAGGAACCCAGGTCCTTTGTGCACGCAGCGGCATACGCCGGTCAGCCGGGCACGTCCTGCAATCGTGATCGGACGCGATCATTGTGGCCGCGCTCAGCCCCTCGGGCGTTGATCAAGCCGGTTCTATGGCGTCACCCGCAAGTTATCGAACTGAACGCGATCCCACTCCGTGCCCAGGGCAATCATGCCGTGCGAGTGTGCGGAGTCCTTGATCGAAGCCAGCGGCGCTCCGTCCAGCGACGCCGTGATTTTCCTGCCGCTCTAAGCGCTGCATTCAGCAGCGGGAAGGTATAGGTAAGCAGGAAGCACGCCGTCCAAAGCGCGGTGATGGCGATGGACATGGCGCTGCTCCGGATGCGATTGGGAAAGATTTCCGCAATGACAACCCACGTTGCCGGGGCCAGCGACATGGCATAACAGGCGATGGCCGCAAGAACCAGCACCAGCATGGGTTTGCCCTGCAGGTGCAGACGGTACAGCGCGCCGAGAACGGTGTAGATGACCACCAGCCCGGAGACGCCGGTGAACGGCGGTAACCGCGAACATCCAGCGCCATCCCCACTGGCCATTCCACGAGAAAAGAATCTCCTGCGCCGAGGCGCCGGGCGGCACGGAACGGGCAATGAGCCAATTCACCCATTGTGCCAGCAGAATTCCAAAGACAATGGCCAACTGGTTGAGAGAAACGGTGTCCGGGAACTCGCTTGAAAAACAAAGCAATACCCTGGGATTGTGCCTCAGGAAAGGAAATTCAGGGTCAGCCCGAGCCGTTGGGAGAAAAAAGAATGTAGGAGCAGGCCAGGCGAGGGCATCTTGAGGTATATTGACTGCTATCCGGAAGGACCAAAGCGAACACTCTGGAAGAGGACCTACCGACAAGGAGATCATCGTGGCTAGCATCTGTACGAAATGTGGAGCTGAACTACCCCCCGGCATGCAATCCTGTACCGCTTGCGGCGCACCGGCGGCCGCTGGCGCCGCGGCCGTGCCGCCGTTCCAACCCGTTGCTGCTTCTTCCCAACCCGTTGCTCCGCCGGCAAAGTCCGGGCTCAGCAGCGCGGTCAAGATCATCCTGATTATCGTCGCCGTGTTCGTCGTCCTGGGCATTCTCGGGGCGGGAATCGTAGGCTACGGTGTGTACCGTGTTTCGCGGGCCATCCATGTGAGCGGCCCGGGGGGCCAGGTGACGCTGAATACCCCCAACGGCAAGATTACCGCCAACTCGACGGAGACATTCACAGCTTCCGACCTGGGCACGGACATCTATCCCGGCGCACAACCCGCCAAGGGTGGCATGCGCATGACCTTACCCACAGGTTCGATGGTGGCTGGCAACTTCCTTACCTCGGACTCAAAGGACCAGGTGGTCGCCTTTTACAAAGCCAGGTTCGGCAGCGAGGCGGCGGTGATGGAGACTTCTGACGGTGCTATCCTCACACTCAACAAGAGCAAGCAGGACTCCATCGTGTTGACGATTACCCAGAAGCCTAACGAGTTCGATGGCAAGACGCATATTTACATCATGCACACCATCAACAACAAGGCTTCCTAGGGCCTTTGCATCGCGGGGCGCGGGATGCTTCGGGCGCCCGCCTCCGCGCCTGCGTTGGACGGGAGAGCCAGTGTGTACATCCGTGCCTTCGGCCTTGGCAATACATCAGGAGAAAGAAGATATTCTGTTTGCCGAGGGGCATGGAAGCGAGTATGGTATTTTGAAGCAAGCGATTGGTTTGGCCGGCATTGCAACTTAGACGCCAGGCTGGACCAATGGCCCGTATCCATCAGGGGGAATTCATGGCAATTTCAGACATTTTGGCAAGCATCGATCACGATATTGCCCAGTTGCAACAGGCGCGCGCGCTCCTTGCGGGTAGCTCCGCACCGGCGCCCAAGAAGAAAGCAGGCAGACCCAGGAAGGTAGTTGCGGCCGTTGCACCCGCCGCTGCGAAGCCTGCAAAAAAGAAGAAGAGAAACATCTCTCCTGAAGGACGGAAGCGCATCGCTGAGGCCGTCAAGCGCCGTTGGGCTGCGCAGAAGAAAGGTGCTGCGGCAGCCGAAAAGTAGCCCTCTTTCCGGCTATGCGCAGAGGGACTGAGGCAGGACTTCGCCCTGCGAGAGTTTCAGTCCCTCCTTCGTTTCCTCTCCCACCGGCCATTGCGGCAGACGGTGCAGGATGTTGTTCGCTTCCGAAGCCCCGTGACGATAGAAAAATTCTTTCGAAGTCTGTGCGGACGCTAGGACAGCCTATGGCTTTTCTGCCGATTGCCGCGTCAAAGGCCAATTCCTTTCGTCTTCGCATTCCGGCGGCGGATGTCTTCTCGCCTGCGCGGCCTCGATACTTGCCTTCCGCAATGCGCTGCTGAGGGGTCGCCTTCGCTACGCCAGATGCCTCTTCAGAAAGTGCAATGATCGCTGCCGCGCCTCATGCGCCGCCTGTTTGTTGTAGCTTCCGCGCGCATCGCAATTGAACCCGTGCCCCGCGTCGTACCAGTAGATTTCCACCTTGGGATGTGCGGCATGAACCTTCTCCACTTCCTCGGCGGGAATATGCGCATCCTGCTTGCCGAAGTGCAGCATCACAGGCGCAGAGGGCGTCTCGCCGGCATAGTTCCCAATGCGGCCTCCGTAGTACCCCACTGCCGCTGCAGGGTGCAGCCGCGCCGCGGCCACCCACGCCAGGGTGCCGCCGAAGCAATAACCGATCACGCCAACCTTTTTTCCCGTCGCGCTCCCGGCAAACTCCAACGCAGCCGCGATGTCCAACAAAGCCTTCTCCGTATCGAGCTTGGGGATAAAGCCCATCGCTCTCTCCCTATCGGCGCCGTCGTAGCCAAGCTCCACTCCCCGCTCAATGCGGTCAAACAGCGCCGGGGCCACGGCCAGGAAGCCGTCCTTCGCATAACCGTCTGCCACCGAGCGAATGTGCGCGTTGACTCCGAAAACCTCCTGCACCACCACCAGGCCCGCCACAGGCTCGCCTTCGGGCCGCGCCAAATATGCGCTTAACTTGTGTCCATCCGCTGCCTTCAAGCTCACATACTCACTCATTTCCACTCCTCCTCGATTCACAGTATCCATGCGCCTTCAACGGAGTTCAATTCATTCCAACAGTTGTTTTGACCCTGCCTGGCGCCGTGCGGCGGGCAGTATCGGCAACTCATGAAAGCACCGCAGCGGGCCACAGACTCATGAATCCCATGCCGCAAAACCCGGCGGCTGTGCGTCCTTTCGAGCTCTAAAGTTGCCCATGAGCCATTGTTGTGTGGGAAATACTCCCAAAAAGCATCATAGGCAATGCGGATACTCTTATCAATCAAGGGCGGAATTGCTAAGGGCGAAATTGGTAAAGGCAGACTGCTCTGGAATGGCCCTGCCGGGGTGCTGGTTCGGCGGTTGGCTCGATACTCAACAACCCAAAGAGAGGCGATGATGAAGGTCTTATCAGCCTGAGGTGCAACTAGGTCTCTGACCGTGTGATTTCGTACGTGTGATTGAGTGTCGCGGCCTCCCACCCTAGGCGCAAAAACAAAGACGCGCTGCCCAAAGGGCACCGAGGTGGGGCACCCAGTTTTGGTACAAAATTATACGGTCAGAGGCCTAGCCATTTTCCAACTTGGCGTTCACCGAAGTTTTGATGGAGCGACTTTGATCCAGACGAGCGTGAACGGCATGGGCGCCGGATTTAGTCGCGTTCTCTGACCGGTAAAGGTTGATGAGGCACTCAACGAGGCGTAAAGCGAAGCTTGCTGTGCGGTTCTTCAGCTCTGGTGGCGTATCCGCTCCCAGCATCTTGCGCAGCGCCAGGCTGATATTGGACGCGCCGACGTGATTCACCAGACGTTTGAGAATATTCTTCCGCCCGTGCAAGGTGCAGCGTCGCATTGCGCCGGTCTCGTAGCAATGAGCAAAGGTTCGCTCTACCTGACGAAAGACTATGCACATTCCAACGACCTCTTCCTTCCCATTTCCTATAGAAGGATGTGCGTCTACCTCCCGATCCCTGCCAGCGTGCACGTTCATCTTCACTCAGCAGCGCCGCATACGCCTCTGCCGCCCCTTCCGTCAAAATGTCGTCCGGGTATGCGCACCAAAGGTCGAGTGTCAACTTGTCCATGGCATTGCGAGCAGACCCTTGCAGCCTACCGCATCGGCCTCGTCTCCTTCGTTCAGGCGCCTCAAAATGGCGGCGGAAGGTATAATCTGCCTCATGGCGGCGAGCGCACACACGAATCCACCGGTAGCCGAACTCGCGCAGAGTGCGCCGGACAACGCCCCTGCCGTTGAGCCCGGCACGGCATCGAAACTGCTCGCCCTCAAAGCGCGGCTTGAGCAATTGGGAAGCCTGATGGTGGCTTACTCCGGCGGCGTGGACTCCGCGTTTCTGGCGGCCACGGCGCATCGTGTTCTCGGCCCCCGCATGCTCGCCGTGCTGGCCGACTCGCCCAGCCTGGCCCGGCGCGACTTCGAGCAGGCCTGCGCCTTTGCCCACTCGCTCCAGATGCCCCTGCATGTCGTTGCCACTGAAGAACTTGAGCGGCCCGAATACCAGCGCAACGACGCCAGCCGCTGCTTCCATTGCAAGGACGAACTCTTCGCCGTCATGGAATCTCTGGGCGCCAACCTCGGCTTTCCGCGCATTGCCTACGGCATGAACGCCGACGACACGCGCGATTTTCGTCCTGGCCAGCGCGCTGCCGAGGAGCACGCCGTGCTGGCGCCGTTGGCCGAGGCCGGCCTGACAAAGATCGAAGTCCGCGCCCTTGCCAGGGCCGCCGGCTACCCGCTCTGGGACCGCCCCGCGGCGCCCTGCCTGGCCTCGCGCGTCGAATACGGCCGCACCGTGACCCGGGAGGTGCTCGAACAGGTCGAAAGGGCCGAGGAGAGCCTCCGCCAGTTGGGCTTTCGTGAGCTGCGCGTCCGCCATCACGGCGAGTTGGCCCGCGTTGAGATTGCCCGGACTGAGCTGCCTCGCGCCCTCACCATAGAGATGTTCGACGCCATCTCCGCCGCTCTCAGACAGGCCGGCTTCCAATACGTCACGCTCGATACCGCCGGCTTTCGCTCCGGCTCCATGAACGCGATTTTGCCCGCCGGCATCCTTGCCAGGCGCGGTGCATAGCTGACAGTTTAGAATCTTGAACGCGATGCGTATTGGATATCTTGAGTGTTTTTCCGGCATCAGCGGCGATATGCTGCTGGGCGCACTTGTCGACGCCGGCGTTCCTTTCGCCTGTCTTGAGGAAACGGCCGCCGCGCTGAATGTGGGCGCGCGTCTGGAAATGCGCAAGGTGAGCCGCGGCGGCCTGGCCGCAACCAAGGTGGACGTAATCACCCCTGACCAGCCGGAGACCGAGTCAGCTCACTCCAGACACAGCCACGCAACGCACTCCCACGCCACGCACACGCTGGGTGCCCCATCCTTTCCGCGGCTTTTTGCGGAAAGCGTGGGAGACCAGAAGACTCAACCGGCGTCCGTTCATCAGGAGCACGCACCCCAGGCGCATTCCTCGCCCGCTCCTCATGAACACGGCGAGCACACGCACGCGCCTCATCGCTCCCTGTCGGCAATTCTCTCCATCATCCGCTCCGCCCCGCTCACTGAGACGGTGAAAGCCCGCTCCATCCGCGCCTTTGAGCTCCTCGGCGAGGCCGAAGCCGCCATTCATTCCATCCCCATTGAAAATGTGCATTTCCACGAGGTCGGCGCGGTCGATACGATTGTCGATATTGTCTGTGCAGCCGCGGGATGCGAAGCGCTCGGCGTCGATCGCTGGCTTGCGTCGCCTCTGAACGTGGGCAGCGGAACGGTCCAATGCCAGCACGGAACGCTTCCTGTGCCGGCGCCTGCCACTCTGGCCCTGCTCGGCGATGCGCCCGTCTATGCGGCCGGCCCGCCCATGGAGCGCGTAACCCCAACCGGCGCGGCAGTGCTACGAATGCTCGATGTGTGCTACCAGCCGCTTCCCGTCCTGCGCATCAAGGCCTCCGGCTACGGAGCCGGCGGCCGCGAAACCCCCGGCCAGCCCAATTTGCTGCGTCTGCTGGTGGGCGAGGAAGAAGCCGCCGAATCTGCCGCATCCGAAGCCATTGCCGTCATCGAGACCGTCATCGACGACTCCAGCCCCCAGTTGCTCGCCTACGTCAGCGAACTGCTGCTCGCCTCCGGCGCCTGGGATGTCTATCGCGTCGCGGTGCAGATGAAGAAGGGCCGCGCCGGCGTGCAACTCACCGTGCTCTGCCGTCCCGATCTTGTGCCCGCGTTGCGCGATCTCATTTTCCGCGAAACCACCACCATCGGCGTGCACTGGAGGCTCGAAAACAAGCTGTCGCTGGCCCGCGAGTTTCTCAAGGTGCAAACCGCGTGGGGCGACGTCAGCATCAAGATTGCCCGCTGGCCCTCCGGCAAAATCGCCAATGCGTCGCCGGAGTATGAGGACTGCCGCCTGCTCGCCACCGGGCACGCGGTTCCCCTCAAGCAGGTGATGCAGGAGGCCATGCGCATCTTCGCAGCCACCACAGAAGGAGCGGCCTCCAGCCCCGCTACCGGAAAGGCAGGGCTCTGATGGACCGCTCTCAATTCGAAACGCTGCTCAACGAAGTGCGCGAAGGCCGCACCGCCGTCAACGAGGCGCTCGACCGCCTCCGCGATCTGCCCTTCGAGGACCTTGGTTTCGCCAAGCTCGATCATCACCGCGCCCTCCGCACCGGGATGCCCGAGGTGATCTTTGCCGCCGGCAAGACCGCCGCGCAGGTGGCTCAGATCTTTGCCCGCATGGCCCAGGCAGGCGGCAACGTTCTGGCCACGCGCGCTTCCGCAGATATGTTTCGCGCCGTCCGTGACGCCGAACCCCGCGCCGAGTACCATGAAACCGCCCGCGCCATTACACTCACCCAGGCGCCTGCCGCTCCCGGCAAGGGAACCATTGCCGTGGTCTGCGCCGGAACCAGCGATCTGCCCGTTGCCGAAGAAGCCGCGGTAACCGCGCGCCTCATGGGCAACACGGTCGAGCTGATCGCCGATGTTGGCGTGGCCGGCATTCACCGCCTGCTGGCGCAAAAGCAATCGCTGCAATCCGCTCGCGTACTCATCGTCTGCGCCGGCATGGAAGGCGCTTTGCCCACGGTCGTAGCCGGGCTGGTGAACGCGCCGGTCCTCGCCGTTCCCACCAGCGTAGGCTACGGCGCGTCGTTTGGAGGGGTGGCGGCGTTGCTCGGCATGTTGAACACCTGCTCGCCCAACGTCGCCGTGGTCAACATCGACAACGGATTCGGCGCCGCCTGCATCGCGTCGCTCATCAATCGCCTCTGATTGGCGGTGCTCGCCGCCCGGCTCAAGCAAACTCCAGCGCTTGTTCCCGCCACAGCGGTTCTCCAATTGCAGCCCATCGAAACCACTCCTGTCGAGTGGCTTCTTCCTTAAGAAAAAGCCACCTTGCACTCTGGCAGCAAGCGCACGTGAATTGGAGACCCGCTTTACTGCGGCGCCTGTATCACCAGATCGTCCGCCAGCTTGAAGCGCACAATTGACTCCGCCGGTATGTTGAGATCGCGGTTGCCGGTCAATCCCGCAAGGGCGGTTCCACCGCCTGCGCCAACCAGGCCGCCCACCACCAGCCCTACGCCGCCGGTGGCCACGCCACCCACCAGCATGCCCAGCCCCGTCCCTCCGCCAATCATGGCCGCCGAACGTCTGCCCTTGCCCTTTTTGCTTTCCGCCATGTCCCGCGACGTCAGCGGATACTGCGTCCCATTCACCGTCAGTGAGGTCAACCGCAGCTCCAGCAGCGATCTGCCTTTGAAGTGTCCCCGCCGATGCGACACAACCACCACGCCGCCCACCGTCGCACCCTTCGGCACCACCGTGCTGTTGTCGCTGGCCAGCACCGGGTCCACCACCTCACCGGTAAATGTGTCCCCCGCTCGGCTGGTTTTTACGTTGATGCGCTGATCGATCCGGATGGTCAGCGCCGTGCCCGCCGGGATGGTCGTATTGACCGGTACCGGAGGCGGTTGCGGCACCGCGGAAACCGTCGGTCCCGAGGGTGCTGGAACGGGTGCCCCAGCCGCGGGCGGTGCCGTCGTCGTCGTGATCGCCTCGGCTGTCTGTCCGGCCGCCGGCGGCTGCACTACCGTCGTTGTCGTGGTCCCATTCTTGTCTACTGTAACCACCTGCTGCGCCTGCCCGGTTTTAGCCGCCTGCTGCTTGGCTTGATCCAGCGCCTTTTCCTGCTTGGATTCGCATCCCGAAAGAATGCCCGCTACCAACACCACCATCAGCACCGGTATCCGTCCCCTGCGAACCAGTGAGCCTGAATTGAACATGGTCGATCCCCTTTCGCTGTGTTTTCATGCCAACACAGACTTGCCCGCAGCCTGAACTCAACGGCCGGGAAATTCTGTATCGAATTGCACTGGTTTTAGGATGCGCATCCATCCGGAAAGGCTGTCTCAAGCGAGTATCTCTTCTCCGTCGGGCACATCTCCCCGCGTCATCCTGCAGGGAGATGGGACGTATGCGCTTGTGTGAACAGGTCTTGGAAACAAGAAACAGGTCCAAAGCACCAATCGGTGATGCAGATCACTGTCCGGCGTCCGTCCGACCGCCAATCATTGTTCATGTACGGAGAACGCCCGCGCGCGGCGCATGGAGGATATTCGTGGCCCCTTCCCGATTGCCGCTGTGGCGCAGGATTTCGCAGATCTTCTTTCTGCTCCTGTTTCTTGCGCTGCTGATTCTCACCTCGCTGCGCCCCACCCCCGGCGCCACAGCGGATATCCATCTCCGCGCCCCGGTGCGTCTCTTCTTCGAGTGGGACCCGCTGGTGGCGGTGGTCAACGCGCTCGCCGGCCACGCCCTCTATCGCGGCCTGCTGTGGAGCCTGCTTATCCTCGTGCCCACGCTCTTTCTGGGCCGCTTTTTCTGCGGCTGGATTTGCCCCATGGGCACCCTGCAACACTTCGTCGGCAATCTGCCCTCTGAGGCCAAGCGCGGCAAGCAGCGCATCGATTCCAACCGCTACAAGCGCTGGCAGACCGGGAAATATGTCGTACTGATCGCCGGCCTTGTTGCCGCCTGCTTCGGTTCGGCGGCCATCGGCTGGCTCGATCCCTTCAGCCTGCTGGTTCGTTCCTTCGGCCTGTCGCTCCTGCCCGCGTTCAACTCCGCCGTCCGCGCCGTTCTCTCGCCTCTCGAACACAGCCACATCGCGGCCATCAAAGCCACCGGCGAAACCCTCCACACCATCCTGCAATTCACGGTGCTCGACTTCCGCCAGCAGCACTTTGCGCAAGGCCTCATCCTGGGCGCTCTGTTTCTCGCCATTCTCGTGGCCAGCCTGCGCGTCACGCGCCTGTGGTGCCGCGGCCTCTGCCCCCTTGGCGCGTTGCTCGGCGCGGTCTCCCGCTGGTCGGTGCTGGGGCTGCATAAGGACCCTGCCGCCTGCGACAACTGCAACCGCTGCCTGCTCAGTTGCCAGGGCGGCGACAATCCCATCGGCGGCGTTCCCTGGCGCAAGGCCGAGTGCCTCATGTGCATGAACTGCGTCGGCTCCTGCCCCCACGACAGCCTCCAATTCCGCTTCTTCCGCAACGAGAAGGAAGTCGCCTCACCGGACCTTGGCCGGCGCAGAACCATCACCGGTCTGGCAGCCGGCGCGGCGGTGGTTCCGCTCTTCCGCGCCAACACCGGCCTCGGCAAAAGCCGCCATGAGCGTCTGCTGCGTCCCCCCGGCGCGCTCGACGAGGAGGATTTTCTCTCCCGCTGCATCCGCTGCGGCGAGTGCATGAAGGTCTGCCCCAACACCGCGCTCCATCCCACGCTCGATCAGGCCGGCCTCGAAGGACTCTGGACGCCCACGCTGGTGCCGCGCATCGGTTACTGCGAGCCCAGTTGCGTCCTCTGCTCTGAGGTCTGTCCCACCGGCGCCATCTGGCAGATTACCCCCAGGGAAAAAGGCTGGGTGGTCGGGGTCGGCCAGCAAAGCCAGCCCGTCCGCCTCGGCACCGCGTTCTATGACCGCGGCCGCTGCCTGCCCTGGGCCATGGCCATCGACTGCATCGTCTGCGAGGAGTGGTGCCCGGTCTCGCCCAAGGCCATTTATGTCCAGGAGGCCCAGGTCATCGACTCGGCCGGCAACACCAAAACGCTCAAGCAGCCGCGCGTCGATCCCAGCCGCTGCGTGGGCTGCGGCGCCTGCGAGTACGCCTGTCCGCTCCAGGAGCACCCCGCCGTCTACGTCACCAGCATCGGCGAAAGCCGCTCGCCGGCCGGCCAGATTCTGCTCAACCGCAAGTAAAGGAGACCGCGCCGTGATCTTTTGCTCGAAGAATTGCCCGAAGAGTTGGGCGCTTGCAGCCGTGGCCGTTTGCATCCTGGCGGCAGCAGCCACAGGCTGCAAGAAAGCCCAGGTCGACGCGTTCCCCGCCTCGGGCGCCGTCACCGGATGGGATAAAACCAGCGACACACGCGTCTTTGCACCCAAAGACCTCTACCAGTACATCGACGGCGGCGCCGACCAGTACATCTCCGCCGGCGTCGTCTCCACCTCCACCTCCGACTACAAATATCAGGGCCAGTTGGAGGCGACAGTTGACGTGTACACCATGGGCGACGCGGCGGGCGCGCGCAAGATTCTCGAAACCGGCCTCGCCAAAGACGCCAAAACCGTTCAACTCGGCGATGCCGGCGTCGCCTACGCGCAGAGCGTCATCTTCCGCAAAGGCCCTTATCTGGTCCGCATTGTTGCTTACGAGTCCACGCCCGGCACGCCGCAGGCCCTGCTGGCCCTTGCGCACGGCGTGGAAGCGAAGCTCTGAACACCAACGCCGCAGCGCCGGCCGCATCAAACGCGAGGATTGCCATGAAAAACCGCCGTGATTTTCTCAAAACCGCCGCCACCGGAGCCGTGCTGCTGGGCTCGTCCGCTGCGGCGGACAAGCTGGGACTGGCCGCCATCCTGGACCAGCACGCCGAGACCGCCAACTCCCGCGTCGTCGTCGCCCGAGATCCGGCGCTCCACGGGCAAAACGGACAACTGGACGAGAAGCATGTCCTCGATCTGCTCGACCGCACCATCGCCGCCTACACCGGGCGCGACCACCCGGTTGAAGCCTGGAAGCGTATCGTGCCTATGGACAAGGTCATCGGCCTCAAGACCAACGGCCTGGGCGGCAAGGGGATTTCCACCCACCTGGCGCTGGTGCTGGCCATCTCCGAGCGCCTGCAGCAGGCCGGCGTCAAGCCCGGCAACATCCTGGTCTGGGACCGCAACGCCCGCGATCTTGAGGCTTGCGGCCTCACCATCTCCACCGATCCAGGCCGCGTCCGCTGCTACGGCTCCGACGTGGCCGGCTTCGAAGATCAGCCGGTAGCGTTCGGCTCGGCAGTGAATGTCAAACTCGCCAAGATTCTCACCCGCGAGTGCGAGATGGTCATCGGCCTGCCCATTCTCAAGGACCACGAAATGTCCGGCGTCACCTTCGCCATGAAGAACATGTACGGCGTCGTCCAGCGCCCGCAGGAACTGCATTCCGGCGGCTGCAACCCAGGCGTGGCTGATCTGAACTGCATTCCGGTGGTTCGTGAGAAGGTCCGCTTCACCATCGGCGACGCCATGACTTCCGTCTATGACGGTGGCCCCGGCTTCCACCCCGAGCGCCTCTGGCAGCCCAACGCCCTCATCGTGGGCGAAGATCGCGTGGCCCTCGATCGCACCGCGTGGCAGATCATCGAGCGCAAGCGCGCCGAAGCCGGCCTGCCCACACTGGAAGCCGTGGGCCGTCCCCCGCGCTACATCGCCACCGCCGCCGATCAGGCTCACAAGTTGGGCTTCAACGATCCCCAACGCATCCATTTGATGGAAGTCTAGCGTATGAGAATTTGACCGGGAGGTTCACCATGGCCGCAGATAACAAGCAGACACCGGAGCCGCCGCACGCTCTCACCCGCCGCGAAGCCATGCTGCAACTGCTCCGCGTTGGCGGTGTCGCCGCGGGCGCGGCGGGCGCGGCCGTCTGGCTCAGCAAGCACAGTTCCCGCCCCGTCCCGGCCCTCGCCGAGCAGGCCCGCCGCGACCATCGCACCGCCGCCGATCCTGCGCTGCCTCATCTTACCGTCGTCCAGGGCGGGGAGCCGCGCGCCCTCGTTCAGCGCGCCCTTGAAGACCTGGGTGGCATCCGCCGCTTCGTCAGCCGCCAGGACGTGGTCGTCATCAAACCCAACATTGCCTGGGACCGCACCCCGGAGCAGGCCGCCAACACCAATCCCGAAGTCGTCGCCGAGGTCGTCCGCCAGTGCTGGCAGGCCGGTGCCAGGCGCGTCATCGTCACCGACGTCAGTTGCAACGAGCCGCGCCGCTGCTTCCAGCGCTCTGGCATTCAGGCCGCTGCCCGCGCCGAGGGCGCCGAAGTCGTTCTTCCCGACCCCGAGCTTTTCCGCGAAGTCGATCTCGGCGGCGTGGTGCTCAAAAGCTGGTCCGTCTTCACGCCCTTCCTTGAAGCCGACAAGATCATCAACCTCCCCATCGCCAAGCACCACGAACTCACCGGCGTCACCCTGGGCATGAAGAACTGGTACGGCATCCTTGGCGGCCAGCGCAACCGCCTCCACCAGCAGATTCACCAGTCGCTCGCCGACCTGGCCAGCTTCATGCTGCCCACCGTCACCTTGCTCGACGCCTACCGCATCCTCGTCCGCAACGGCCCCACCGGCGGCAACCTTGAAGACGTCTCCCTCAAAAAGACCATGGTCGCCGGAACCGACCCCGTCGCCCTCGACGCCTACGTCGCCAAAGCCTGGTGGAACCTCGACCCCGAGCACCTGCCCTATCTGCAAATGGCCGCCGCCCGCGGTCTCGGCTCCGTGGACTTCGAAAAGCTGCCTGTAAAGTTCAGCCAGTTGGGTTAGGGAAGCTGTCCTCGAGGACAAAGGCGCCCGCGGCCGAGCTCGAGGCTCTTTCCAATGCGTCCAATCTGTGTTTGAATTGGTTCGCTCAGTGCGCGCGTGCCTTTCAGCGAACGTAAGCGCCGCCATCATCCAAAAGGGGGCCGCAATGACACAATCCCGAAGAACCTTCCTCAAAGCCGGCGCAGCCGCTGCCGCCGCTTCACTGGCCGTGCCCCGCAATGCGTTCGCCGCGATGGGCACTGACATCACCATCGCCCCCACGCTCACTCAATTCGGTTACGGCGATGTTGAGCTACTGGACGGCCCGCTCCGCCAGCAGTTCCAGACCAATCACGCCTTCTACTTGGCTCTCAATGAAGACAGCCTCCTCAAGCCCTTCCGCCAGCGCGCCGGCCTCCCCGCTCCCGGCGAAGATATGGGCGGATGGTACAGTTGGGCGCCGCTGGGTGACTTGGACAAGCCCGGAGACAATGGCTTCGCTCCCGGCCATAGCTTTGGCCAGTATCTCTCCGGATTGGCGCGCGATTATGCCGCCACCGGCTCCAAACCGACGCAGGAGAAGGTTCACCGCCTGGTCGGCAACTTCGCGCCCGCCATCTCTTCGCACTTCTGGGACGGCAATCGGTTCCCGGCCTACACCTACGACAAGATCTCCATCGGCCTGCTGGATGCGCACCAGTTCGCTGCCGCTCCTGATGCGCTCAAAGTGCTCGACAAGGCGCTGGATTCGGTCTCCGCGCATCTACCGCCTGGCGGCATCTCGCGCGCCGAGCAGTACGCCCGGCCCCACACGGACGACTCCTTCTGCTGGGATGAGCCCTACACCCTAGGGGAGAACTTATTCATCGCCTGGAAGCGCGGGGCAGGAAGCCGGTACCGAGACCTTGCGGTCCGCTTCCTCGCCGACGACTGGTACTTCAACCCACTCGCCGCGGGCCAGAACGTTCTCCCCGGCAAGCACGCCTACAGCCATGTGAATGCCATGAGCAGCGCCATGCAGGCATATCTCGTGCTGGGCAGCGAAAAGCACTTGCGCGCCGCGCAGAACGGCTTCAATTTTCTTCGCACCACGCAGAGCTTTGCCACCGGCGGCTGGGGACCGGATGAAGATTTCCGCGAGCCGGGCAGCGGAGAGGTAGGTGAGAGCCTGACGAAGACTCACTCCAGCTTTGAAACTCCCTGCGGCTCCTATGCTCACTTCAAAATTACCCGCTACCTGCTGCGGGCGACCCGTGACAGCCGCTACGGCGACAGCATGGAGCGCGTCCTGTTCAACTGCATTCTTGGCGCGAAGCCGATCAGGAAGGACGGACACGGCTTCTATTACTCGGACTATAACAACGATGGCTCCAAGTTCTATCATCCCTATAAGTGGCATTGCTGCACCGGCACCTTCGCGCAGATTACCGCGGACTACGGCATCAGCGCCTACTTCAATGACGGCAAAGGAATCTATGTCAACCTGTATGTCCCCTCGCGTGTAACATGGGCGCAAGGCAGGGAACGCATCTCACTTACCCAGCAGACGAACTATCCGCACGATCCATCCACAGGGATTGCCGTCGAGACCGACAAGCCCAGCGCATTCCCGGTCTACCTGCGCATCCCCGCCTGGGCCGGACCCAAAACCGCAATCGCCATCAACGGCAAACGCACCGAAGCCAGCCCCGCTCCGGGTCAATTCGCCCGCCTCGACCGCACCTGGAAGAACGGCGACCGCATCGAAATCGAATTCGACATGCCTGCCGTTCTTGAGCCCGTCGACCCGCAGCACCCCGACCTGCAGGCGCTCGTGCACGGTCCACTCGCGCTCTTCAGCGTCGGCCCAATTCCACCGAAGATCGGCAAGCAGGAGCTTCTCGCTGCCACTCAGGTAGCCTCCGGCTCAACCGACTGGCAGGCAAACACCGCCGCCGGCAATCTAACCCTGCGCCCCTTCGCTTCCATCCAGGACGAGCATTATCGCCTTTACCTGAAGGTCGGCGCCTGAACGTCCGATGCCCCACCCCCGGCGCGTTTTCCTGCGCCGAAGGTGGGGCATCGCTGACTTGCTGACCCGCGGACTTACGGCCGGTCGTAGAACCGGAAGAACAGCGATGGCTTGGAGACCGGCTCGGCTTTTGCCACCAGTTCCGTCACCTGGCCGTCGCTGAGCGGCGTAAACTCCCGCGCCAGATGCACGTTCTCTTCAAGCTGCGCAATCGTATCGCAGCCGATGATCACCGTGCTCACCGGGCGCGACAGCGTGTAGTACATGGCTTCGCGCATGGTGATCGTCCCCGGCGTCGGCGCCAGCACCATCCCTTCCCAGGAGTGCTTCTGCTGCTCGATCGGCGGCGGCGTCCACGTGGAGAGAATCCTCCCCCGCGCCGGCACCTTCATCCCGATAATGCCCATCTGCCGCTCCACCGCCAGCGGCAGCAGTTGCTCATTGAAGCTGTAGTGGTGCGGATCGGCCGCGTTCATGGCCATCAGAACCGTGTCGAAAGGATGCCGCTTGATGCACTCCATCAGCGCGTCCGGCCGGTAGTGCCCGGTGATGCCGAGGAAGCGCACCACCTTTTGCTGCTGCATCTCCACGAGCGCTTCCACCGCGCCGCCCTTGGCAAACACCTCGTTCACATCGGTCATGGTGCCGATATCGTGTAGCTGCCACAGGTCCACGTGGTCGGTCTTCAGCAACTCAAGCGACTTCTCGATCATGCGCATCGAGCCGTCGCGCGTCCGCTCCTTGGTCTTGGTGGC
>Ga0181524_10000033_pt1 | contig 140973 bp, 122 predicted proteins | sample PEATcosm2014_Bin_34_FD_119761 | JGI IMG/M metagenome (GOLD analysis project Ga0181524, IMG submission 119761) | Peatland microbial communities from MTU Mesocosm Facility, Houghton, MI, USA - PEATcosm2014_Bin05_60_metaG | ecosystem: Environmental > Terrestrial > Soil > Wetlands > Peat | place... | reverse complement strand
GGCCGTGGCCGGGACGGTGTCAAGGGTCAAGATGAACGCAAAGTACGCGCCCTTGACACCGTCCCGGCCACCGCGGGAGTCTTTGTGCATTTTTCCCTTGACAGGAGCCGAAGCTGTCATAGACGGGGCACAACACTTGATTTTTTGATGAGTGGGCTACCTGCCAGTTTACTCATAGATAACGGCTTAATTACCGAAGGGTAGAAATGACCTGTTCCACGCCTTCTTCCCGGTACAATGGATAGCAGGGACTCACGTGGGGATTTTCCGCGTTTTTTGGTTGAGAAGGGTTGACAGCAGGGATGGCGCGCCGCAGACAGACGAGAAGAAGAAAAAAACGTTCTGGCGCGGGTTTCCTGTGGGCGGTGTTCCTGGTTTTGCTGCTGGCGGCGGGAGCGGGGGCGGCGTGGATGATTTTAGAGCCCTTCGGGCCGGAGACGGAGAGTTTTGTGGAGATTGCGCCGGGGGCGACCGCAGCGAAGATCGGGCGGCAACTAGAGGCGGCGGGCATTGTGCGCAGCCGCTACGGCTTCGATGTGATGCGCTGGGGAACGCGGGGAACGCTCAAGTCCGGCGAGTACCGCTTCGATCACCCGGCACCGGTGGCGGAAGTTTATGAGCGCATTGCGCGCGGCGATGTTTTTACCAAGGCGGTAACTATACCGGAGGGCGCGAATCTATTTGAAGTCGCCACCCGGCTGGAGCAGGCGGGCTTTGGCGGAGCGCAGGATTTTCTGAACACGGCGGCCACGCAGGCGCACCTGGTGACCGATCTGGATCCCGGAGCAAAGAGCCTGGAGGGCTATCTGTTTCCGGATACGTATCATTTTCAGCGCAAGGCGACTGCGGCGCAGATATGCGCGGCGATGGTCAGGCGCTTTCGCGCGGTGGCCGGACAAATTGGATTGGTTGGATTGAAAGGAAACGTGCATCGAGTGGTGACTTTGGCTTCGCTGGTGGAACGGGAGACGGCCGTGGACGCAGAGCGTCCGCTGGTGGCCAGTGTCTTCGAGAACCGGCTGGCCAAAAAGATGCCGCTGATGACCGACCCGTCGGTGATCTACGGCCTGGAACTCGAAGGGCGCTGGCGGGGAGTGATTCACGAGAGCGACCTGAAGCGCAACACGCCCTACAACACCTATCTGCACGCCGGCCTGCCGCCGGGTCCGGTGGGCAATCCGGGATTGCGGTCGCTGCGCGCGGCCATGGAGCCAGCGAAGACAAACTACCTCTACTTTGTGGCCGCCGGAGCCGATCCGCAGGGAGGGTCGCGCTTTTCCTCGACCGTCGCAGAGCACGCGCGCAACGTGGCCGGCTACCGGAATGCCGTGAAGAAGGCAGGCAGCCAATGAGAGTAAGCCTGCGTCGCGCCGCTTCCGCAATTCTCGTCTTTCCGATGATTCTGCTCTCCGGGTGCCTCTTTACCACCCGCCGGCTGCCTATTCCCAAGCAGCCTTTGATCACCCGGACGGCCACGGCGGAAGAGCTGGTGGCGCAACTTGACAAGCGCTGGAACGAGCTTCAGAGCCTGAACGTCACGGTTGAAATCCAGGCGAGCACGCTCAAAAGCAAGGAAGGCACGGCCCGGGACTACAGAACCTTCCGCGGGCACATCCTGATGCGCAAGCCGGAGATGCTGCGCGTTCTGGGGCAGGTTCCCGTACTGGGCACGCGCATGTTCGACATGGCCAGCGACGGAAAGAATTTCACGTTGTATGTCCCGTCGAAGAACAGGGCTGTGAGGGGGGCGAATGCCCTGAAGAAAAAATCCGACAACCCGATTGAGAACCTGCGGCCGGGGTTTTTCTTTGACGCCATGGTGGTGCGCGGGCTGGAGCATGACGACCTATACGGGGTGGTGGCAGACTTGGAAACGGTGGAAGACGAGGTGCGGAAGCACCTGTACAACATCCCGGAATATGTTCTCAGAATCAACCGCAGCAATCCCGGCAGCCGGCTATTGACGCCGATGCGCGAAGTGGTTTTCCGCCGCGACACTCTACTGCCTTATGAGCAGGATTTATACGACAGTGAGGGCAACCTGGAGACCAAGGTAATCTATGCGGACTACCGGGATTTCGATACCGTTAAGTACCCTTCCACGATCATCATAAAACGCCCGCTGGAGGAGTACCAGCTGGTTCTGACGGTGGAGAGCGTGCAGGAAAACATGAACCTCACCGACGACCAGTTCCAGATCAAGATCCCCGAGGGAACCCCCACACAGAAACTGGAATAGCGGCTTGACTGTGTTAGTATCCCGGCAAACGCATACACTGTATTTCCGGAGAACCTAACATGGAAAGCAACCTTCGCCCGATGACTTTAGGCGAGATTCTGGACCGCACCGCGCAGCTCTATCGCGAGCATTTTCTTCTTTTTGCAGGTATTGCCATCCCCTACGCAGGCGCTTTGCTGGTACTGGGCCTGATCCAGATCGGGCTGACAGAGACACTGCGCAACCTGCACAGGACAGAGCAACTGCAATCGCTGACCTGGATAACCGTGGCCATCATCATGCCAATCTCGTTTCTCATCTACGGCATGGTCATGGCCGCCACGTGTCGCGCCGTGGCATGGGTCCATCTGGGCGAGCCGGCTACTATCCGTGGCGCCTACCGGAGCATCCTGCCACGCCTGGGCCGCTACCTGTGGCTGATGGCGATTACCTGGCTGGTAGTTTTTTTACCACTTGTAGTGCTCTACTGCAGCTACTTCGGAACCATGGCCTACTTCGTGAAAGGCTTTGGAACCGATCCCGCCGCGCAGCAGGCTGCCATGTCCAATCCGCAGACGATGATCATCGTTGGATTCGCATCGATTATTTTTTTTCTGCTGATGGTCCCCATCGGCATTTACACCGTGATGATGGGCCTGCGCTACTCGCTGGCGATTCCGGCCTGCGTGGTGGAGAACCTGAAGGCCCGCGCAGCGATTCGCCGCAGCATTGAGCTGGCCAGAGGGTCGTGGGGACGCATCTTCCTGCTGGCTTTGCTGATCGGCGTGATCAAATTCGGATTGGTCATGGTCACCCAGATCTTCGTATTTGTGTCGGTCTTCAAGCACCCCGGCCAGTTACCGGGGCTGGGCATTTCAACACTTTCGCAGGTCATCGGCTTCTTTACCAATACCTTTCTCGCACCAATCTGGGCCACCGGCATCACGCTCTTCTACTACGATCAGCGAGTGCGCAGGGAGGGCTTCGACATCGAATGGATGATGCAGGCCGCCGGGCTGACAGCGCCGGAAGCGCCAGTGAAACTGCCAGCCCCCGCCGGGTCCGAGGAGGGCCAGGCTTGACGGTTCGCTCCCAATTCGCCGGCGCGGCGCTGGCTGCGGCTCTTGCCGCGGGCGTCAGTGCACTGCCAGCCCGTGCCGATGACCCTGCCCCACAACCTACGAAAAATGTACGCGAGGCAACGCTGGCCGAGTACCGCCAGCACCTGGTCGAGCTGAATGCTGTGGTGGAGACCTGCGCCAAGGCGCGGGATGCAAAGAGCTGCGATCCAGCGCTCGCGGGCCAGGACGAACGTGTGCCGCTGGGTAACGCTCCGGAGCGGCGGCTGGTGGGCTACGGCTGGCTGCGCGCGCTGCTCACGCAGGCCCAAACGAAAGATAAGGCTCCGGAGGGGGCACAAGGCAAGGCGGAGGCGGAAGGAAAGGCGGAGGCTCAAGGCAAGGGCGAAAATAAATCTCAAAACAAACCGGAAACCAAGCCCGCAGAGAAGGCCAAGAACACATCTGATGACAGGCCCGAGGAGACTTTGGAAGTGGTGGCGGCGCGGCCTCCCAAGCCAACGATCGGCGAGTTGTTACAGGCTGCGCTGGCACGCCTGACTGAGGAGATTGCCCAGGCGGAGAGCGCCGCGGCAGGCCCGCCCGTTGCAGCGCCCGATCACTCGCGAGAGCGCGAGGTGATGAAGCAGGTGCTCTCTGGACGCGACTTTCGCGGTTTGGAGCCGCCTACGGCGCGCGATGCGTTTCTGGAAAAGTTGAGCGAGTGGCTGAACCGGTTCTTTGACAGCATCGCGAAACTGAGCGCCAGCTCGGCCTGGGTGGGGCGCGTGATTATGTGGGGCATTATTCTGGCCGCGTGCGTGGGGCTTGCGTGGGGACTGCTGCAGATGGAGCGCCGCTGGCACCTCCGTCTGGTGCCGGAGAGCGACGGGGCAGCCTCCGGAGCCGCTTCGGCCCGCGACTGGCAACAGTGGCTCAACGACGCGCGCCGCGCCGCCACAGCCGGCCAATGGCGGGAGGCGATTCATTGCGTCTACTGGGCGGCAATTTCACGGCTGGAATCGAGGCGGATGTGGCCCGCCGACCGGGCGCGCACTCCGCGCGAGTACCTGGCGCTGGTGACGGCAGACGATCCGCGCCGCGACGGACTGGCCACGCTCACGGGCAGCTTTGAGCGGACCTGGTACGGCGGCCGGACGGCGGGCGAGAACGAATACTTGCAGGCCGAAAAGCTGGCGGATGGGCTGATCTCCGGCAGCGGGACGGCTGGCTCTGGCGCAGCGAAAGGCGGTGGGCAATGAAGTTTCTCTCCTCGCTTGACGCCCAGGATCGCAAGTTGCTGCTGTGGTGTGTGGGAATTGCGCTGGCGCTGGCCGTGGCTACCGGCTTCCTGCTGCCCAGGGAAAACGACAATAACAATCCACTGCCCTCGACCTACCTAGCCGGACAACACGGCGCCCGCGCCGCTTATGAGACGCTGCTTCGCTCGAACTACCAGATTGAACGCTGGGAGCGGCCGCTGAGCGAGCTGGCTGCAACGGCCGGGCCGGAGACGGTGGTGATCTTTGCCCAGCCGTTATCACGCGAGGCGGAGGAGATCAAGGCGGTGCGCACCATTGTGGAGCGCGGCGGTCGCGTGCTCTCCACAGGCTACGGGGGCGGATACATCCTGCCCGGCGAGGCCACGGACACGCCCGGCGAGTTTCACTTTGCCGCGTGCAAGCTGGAGCCTGAAGGACTGGATACTCTGGCCGGATCGGGCGAGGTGTGGATGGTTCCGCAGGCTACTTGGGATGAGGGCAACCCGGCGCAGCGCGTCGAATACAGTTGCGCAAATCATCCGGCGGTGGTCGAGTATGACTGGGGCAAGGGGCACATCATCTGGTGGGCCAGCTCAACGCCTCTGGAAAACGGTTCGCTGGGTCGCGCCCACAATCTCGACCTGCTGCTGGCTTCGCTGGGGCCGCGCGACGGGCATCGCTTCTACTGGGATGAATCGCTGCATGGGGAGATTCGCTCCGCGTGGAGCTACGCAGGCGGGCCGACGTTGACCCTGCTGTGGGTTGGCTTGCCGGTGCTGGCGCTGCTGATCGTCTTCAGCTTCAGCCGGCGCAGCGGGCCGGTGCGCGACCTGACGCCGCCGGAGCGGGCCACGCCAATTGAATTTATTGAGGCGCTGGGCTCGCTCTATCGCAACGCCGGAGCCGCATCGACGGCCGTCGCGGTTGCATGGGAGCGCTTCCGGCGGCACAGCTTGCGGCTTTGCGGACACAGGGCAAGCAAGATGGGGGCAGTTGAGCTGGCAGCGGTCATTCGCCGGCGCTTTCCGCGCGCGGATACCGGCCTGGAAACGGATCTGACTGCTTGCGAAGAGGCCGCATGGAGTGAAAGCGTTGACCCACGCCAGGCGCTCAAGCTGATTCAGACGCTGCACGGGCACTACGAAAAACTGAAGGAAGCGGCCCGGCCGGGAAATCAACCGGGCAACATCGCCACACAATCTGAGAAGATTTAATCCAATCCGCAGGAAAGGGCTTTATGAGCCAGGAAAAGAAGCAAGAGCAGATGCACGATGCACAAAACGACGCCAAAGGCCCGGAGGGCTTGCGCGCGACCAGCCAGCTCATCGACCACTCGCGCACGGAGCTGGGCCGGGTAATCTCTGGGCAGGGAGAGGTGATTGAGGAGGTGCTGATCGCCGTTATTTGCCAGGGCCATGCGCTGCTGGAGGGCGTGCCGGGCATTGCCAAGACGCTGATTGTGAAGGCCCTGGGGCGGCTGCTCGGCCTCGGCTTCCAGCGCGTGCAGGCCACGCCTGACCTGATGCCGGCCGACATTCTGGGCACGACGATCTTGCGCCCCGGCGCCAAATCTGCTCAGGACAACTTCATCTTCCACGCTGGGCCTGTTTTTACCGACCTGCTACTGGTGGACGAGATCAACCGCATGCCTCCGCGCACCCAGGCCGCTCTGCTGGAATGCATGGAGGAGCGGCAGGTGACGAGCGACGGCACGCGCCGCCCGCTCTCTGAGTGGTTCACCGTCTTCGCTACCCAGAATCCCATCGACTTCGAGGGCACGTATCCGCTGCCTGAAGCGCAACTGGACAGATTCCTGCTCAAGATTCGCATGACCTATCCCAACGAGCAGGAGGAGCGGCAGATTCTGGAGCGGCACCACAATGTCACGGGCGCGGGATTGCTGGAAGACGCCCGGATTGCGCCTATTCCAAATAAATTGCTGACGGCGGCCTGCGCCGAGGTGCGGGCGATCAGGATTGAATCGGAGCTGACCACCTACATTCTGTCGCTGGCGCGGCGGACGCGGGAGTGGCCCACGCTGCTGCTGGGCGCAAGCCCGCGCGCGGCGGTGAGCCTGATGCGCGTGGCCCAGGCAGCGGCCGCTTTCGATGGCCGCGACTACCTGCTGCCTGACGACGTGAAGCGCGCCGTCAAACCGGTGCTAAGGCATCGCGTGATGTTGAAGCCGGAGGCGGAGCTGGAAGGCTTCGACGCCGACCGCGTGCTGGCCGACGTGATTGCGGCCGTGCCGGTGCCGAGGCAATGATGGAGTTAAAAATGAAAGTTATTAAATCATCTACTCGTCTATACGTGCTTGTCGCCCGCAATGCACCTATCGGTGTGATCTTTCGCCGTGGTCCAAGCAGGCAAGTGCTTTTGATCAAATGGAATATGGAAGATGACACCTTTGAAATCGGTCAGTGGCTAAAGGCAAGAATCTACGAAAAGCGATGTGACTTGTCTCCAGAGGGAGATATGCTGTTATATTTTGCGGCTGATATGCGTAGGAAGATCGGATCATGGACAGCAGTAAGTCGTCCACCTCATTTCACAGCATTGGCACTCTGGCCAAAAGGAAATTGTTGGGGAGGTGGTGGACAATTTTTCCAGAGAGATAGGATTTTATTGAATCATAAGGATTGGGAGATGGAGCTTGCACAGAACTTCTCGATTCCAAAGTGGATGAGCGTTGACCAGTTTGGTGACCATTCAGGTTGCGGTGAGGACGATCCGGTGTGGTTTTCTTGCCTACTGCGTGATGGTTGGAAGTTGATTTCTATCCCTGAAAAAACGAAAGATGACCGAGGTGCAAAGGTATGGATTGAATATGATCCTCCATTCGTTTGGCAGAAGCCACATCCGATCAGACCGGACGATTACACGCTACAGATGTCCATTCTTGGGATTAAAGAAACTGACGGCCCTTGGCATCTCATAGAGCATACGGTTGCGGGCAGCAAAGGATATATCGGAGCAATCGGAAGAAGTGAATGGGCAGACTGGTCGCAATCTGGCGATCTGCTCTTCAGTCAATCAGGATGCCTTTATCGCTTACGCCCACAATATGGAGTGCTTGGCCCCATCGAAGCGAGCCAACAGATCGCAGACTTTTCCGATCTGAAATTTCAACGATGCGAAGCTCCCGAATCGGTGCAGGTGTGGCCACTACGGTGAGTAAAAAATTCGAGCATCAGTTTCTGTGACAATATCAGATTTGCCAATGAATATGTTCAGAGATTTCATGGAGGTTAAATGAAAAAGAGGATTTCCATTACGCTTTCGACAGATTTGCTGCTGCAGATCGATCGTCTGATTGGCGCGTCAGTTTCACGCTCGGCGTTTATTGAGAAGGTTTTGAAAGACCATTTCCAAAAGATAGAACGGCAGGCGATTCATCAACGGGATTTCGAGCTCATCAATGCCAACGCGGACCGATTGAACCGCGAGGCAGAAGACGTATTGCGCTATCAGGCCGACATATTTGCCATTCTCGAAGATCAGGCTAATACATAATGATCTCACCCTCGCTCCATCCCGATCCGGTCAGCGCTGTCTGTCAACGGCGGCGGCGCTGGAGCTTCGGACTGACGCCGCGGAGCATCGGGCTGCTGCTGGCTGGCTTTGTCTGGCTGATTCCGGGATTCTGGGATGGGCGGCTGGCCTACGCGATGCTGGCCTGGGATGCATTGGTGCTGATGTTCGCGTTATATGATGGCCTGCGCCTGCCCGCCGCGGCCCAACTCACCGCCAGCCGCAGCTGGTCGAATGCTCCGGCGCTCGATAGCGAGACAGAGATCGAGCTGACGCTTGAAAATCGCGGCCAGATGATCATTGAGTGCCGGCTGGTTGACGATCTGCCGACGGCGCTGGTCGAAGAGCCGGAAACGCTCCGGCTAACCGCGTTTCCGCACGTGCCAGCTCGCCTGCGCTACCGCGTTAAGCCCAGCGAGCGCGGAGACTGGGAGACAGGCTGGCTCTATGTGCGTTACCGCTCGGGGCTGGGGCTGGCTGAGCGCTGGGCTCGGGCTCCGCTGACGCAAACCGTCCGCGTCTACCCGGCGCTGCGCGCCGGCGAGGAGCAGCAGATCTACCTCGCCCGCAGCCGCCAAATCGATCTGCAACTGCGCCGCTCACAGCAACGCGGCCTGGGCCGCGACTTCGAGAGCCTGCGCGAGTACCGCGAGGGCGACGATCTGCGCGACATCTGCTGGACGGCCACGGCGCGGCGCGGCAGCCTTATCACCCGCCAGTACCAGACCGAGCGCAGCCAGCCGGTGTGGATTGTGCTGGACTGCGGACGGCTGATGCGGGCGCGAGTGGCATCCGGCACTCTACTGCAAAGCTCCGGCGCGACGCCTATCGATCCAGAACGACAATTTTATGGCGACGAATCCCACCCTAGCCGCAAAAACAAAGACGCGTCGAGGGTGGGGCACCCAGCGCCCAGCAGATCCAAACTCGACCACGCCTGCACGACCGCCGTTGCGCTGGCCCAACTGGCGCTTTACTCCGGCGACCGGGTGGGCCTGCTGGCCTATGGGCAGAAGATTCAACAGCGGCTTTTGCCCGGCCGCGGCTCGGCACATCTGCGGCAACTGATCGAGTTGCTGGCCCAGGTGCATACGGAATCCGGCGAGGCCGACCACATGAGAGCCACGGCCACGCTCAACCGGCTGCAACCCCGCCGCTCTTTGATTTTGTGGGTGACGGATTTGGCCGAGACCGCGATGCGCCCCGAGGTCATCGACGGCGCGCTGCAACTGCTGCGACGGCACGTGCTTCTGTTCGTCGCCATGGCCCAGCCGGAGGTTGAGCAAATCGCCCAAGCAAGGCCAAAGAACGTGGAGCAGATGTTCCGCGCCTCCGCCGCCCAGGAAATGGCTGGCCGACGCGAAGTGCTGCTGGCACGGCTGCACGAGCAAGGCGCGCTAACGCTCGACCTGAACCCTGAAGCGCTCACCTCGTCGGTGCTGAATCAGTACCTGACGGTGAAGGAACGGGCGATGGTATAGGAGTGGCCCAACTTGGCTAACTTAGCTAAGTTGGCGTAGAATCGATCCATGCGAACCGTGAATATCGGCGTTTTGAAGAACCAGCTCTCCGCCTACCTGCAATACGTCCGCAACGGCGAAGAGGTGGTGGTGCGCGACCGGAACGTGCCGGTGGCGCGCATTCTGCCTTTCACCCTGCCTCTTCCCCCGGAAGGCGACCATGAAGCCGAGGCTGCGTACCTGATTGCCACTGGACAGATGAAGGAGGCCAAGAAAAAGATGGACTGGGAGGCCTTCTGGGCGCTGCCCCGGCCATCTGTCTCCGATGAAGCCGTGAAGGAAGCTCTTGATTGGGCAAGGGGCGACTGAGAATGGACGATGCCTTTTGGGATGCAAGTGCGCTGATTCCACTGTGTGTCAAGCAGCGGGCGACCCCGATGGCTGAGTCATTGAGCGCACAGTATCTGATGGCTGTTTGGTGGTCGACGCCGATCGAAATGCGGGGCGCCTTTGCTCGTCTGGCTAGGATCGGCCAATTAACGCCCAATGGACACGTGCAGGCTCAAGTTACATTGGAAGAATTGCGCTCCATCTGGCAAGAGGTGGATCCGAGTGAGAAGTTGCGCGAACAGGCCGAGCGACTCGTAGATCGCTTTCCGCTGAAGGCCGCGGATGCTCAGCAGCTTGCTGCCGCTTTGACTTGGTGTCTTGGCCGGACCAAAGGCCGGGTCTTCATCTCCGGCGACAGCCAACTGCTGGATGCCGCGCGGCAACTGGGATTTCAAGCGATTGAAGCTTGAGAGCCATAAGATTTCGACTGAATCAGGCCGGTGAAATCACGCAAGGGAAACACGCGCCGCCCCTCGGCAAACCGAGAGGCGGGATGCGCGCTTATTGAGAAAAACTACTCGGCGACTTTAGCTTCCGCGGCAGGCTCGGCGGGCTTGGCTTCTTCTTCCGTAGCCTCGGCCAGGACCTTGACCTTCACGTGGGCGGTGACTTCGCGGTAGAGACGGATGGCCACGTTGAACTCGCCGACGCTCTTGAGCGGCTCGTCGAGGTGAATCTTGCGGCGATCGATCTCAAATCCCTGCGATGCCAAACCGGCAGCGATGTCGGACGAGGTGACAGAGCCGAAGAGATGGCCGGCCTCGCTTGATTTGCGGGTGAATTCAAGCTCGACGGGTTCAAGCTTGGCAGCTTGCACCTCGGCCTGCGCCTTCTCCGTAGCAAAGCGGCGGGCGGCGGAGGCCTTCATCTGCTCGATAACTGCCTTGTTGGACAGCGTTGCCTGCATAGCCAGCTTGCGGGGCAGCAGATAGTTGCGGGCATAGCCGTCAGCGACTTTGACCAGATCGCCGCGGTGGCCCAAATGCAATACATCTTCCTTGAGAATGACTTCCATGATTGATTCTCCTGTGTGCGGGCTGCCGCCGGCGCCGGTCTCGTCTTGTTTAGACAGGGACTTTGGGCTAAAGCGGGCCGCACTCGGTTTATTCGGCATCCACAATATTGCCTCCCGCCTTGATTCCCACCCATCGCAAATTGCGCGAAGGATGGGGCACCAGTAGTCCGACAGAAAGGCAGCCGATGGTTACGGCGATTCCAGGAACACTTGGCCTGGAATCGCATTAGTGCCGCGTGGCAAAGGGCAGCAGGGCGATGTTCCGGGCCTGCTTGATGGCGCGGGTCAGGCGGCGCTGGTGCTTGGTGCAGACGCCGGTGAGCCGCCGGGGCACGATCTTGCCGCGCTCGGCCACAAAGCCTTGCAGCAGCCGCACATCACGGTAAGGAATCGCGTCGATCTTCTCGGTGCAGAACTTGCAGACCTTCTTGCGGCGGAAGAACTTGCCGCGGCCGCCGGGCGCGCCTCCGGCGGGGCGTCCGCCGGGCCGTCCGCCGGGGCGGGCATGGGCCGAACCCGAAACCGGGCCGGGCGCTGCCAGGGGAGCTTCAGGCGCGCTCGTCTCGGGCGCGTTTGCTTCAATCTCTTCAGACATGCTGTTTCCTCTTTACTCTCTTGGTTTCCGGCGAGCACTCATGGAACGCGCCGGAAAGCTGAATCGGACCGAACCGGTTAACCTGAAAAAAACGGGCCGGCAGCGGTACTTCATTGCAAGCCGCGACCTGCGGCTTAAATCGCCTCAGCGGCTTCTGCGTCTTCCAATGCTGGCTCCGCCACAGGGGCATGCGCAGCAGCCGGGGCTGCCGGTGTGGCGCTCCGGCGGACGCCGCGCAGGGCCTTTACCTTGGCCAGGCGCTTCTCTTCCTCGTCGATGCGCACGGTGATGAACTTGATCACCGGTTCGGTAACGCGCAAGCGGCGCTCCAGTTCGAGCACCACCACGCCATTGGCCTCGATGGTCATCAAAACATAGTTGCCATCGTTGAACTTGCGCACCATGTAGGCCAGCTTGCGCTTGCCCATCTTCTCCACCGTCTTGACCACCCCGCCACCCCTGGTGACGTTGTCGGAGAAGCCAGCAATCAGCTTGTCGATATCTTCTTCAGCCGCATCCGGCCGAACAATGAACATAACCTCATACAAACGGGACATCCGGTTTCCTTTTCCGCTGAACGCGTCAGGGGCAACCCTGATTTCAGCCTTGCATTTCCAGCCTTGCTCTTCAGCGATGGCCGCCGGCAAATCCCGGCGTTTCATGCTGTTGTTACTCCTCCGCCGGGGAGCTTCGCTCGCGACGGTTGAACTCGTTCATCGCGGCTGCCGGCCCCGCTTCGAGGATGCGCCGCGTCGCAGTCGCCACCCGGTCCAACACCTCGTCCAGCACCGCCAAATCCGCCTTGCGCATGGGCGAGAGCAGGTAATCCCTGCCGGGCCGCCCGCCGCCAGCGGCAATCGCCTCTGGAGGCAAGTCGAGGCCCACTCCGATACGCAGGCGCAACCACTCCTGAGTGCCCAGGGCGCCGGTTACGCTGCGGGCTCCGTTGTGCCCGGCAGGCGATCCGCGCTCCCTGATCTTGAAGCTGCCCAGCACCAGGTCCAGTTCGTCATGGATGACGAGCAAATCCCGCGCCGGGTCTACCTCAAACTCCCGAACCAGCGCGGCCACAGCCAGCCCGCTCAGGTTCATGAAGGTTTCCGGCTTGGCCAGAACCACTACGCGCCCCGCCATGCGGCAGGTTGCGGTAACGGCCCGGCAGCGCCGGTTGCCGACCACAACTCCCTCTTGCTGGGCGATGCGGTCGATGGCCATGAACCCCGCGTTGTGCGGGGTCCACAGATACTCGAGTCCGGGATTGCCCAGCCCCACCACTAAAAAGGGGCCGTTGCGCGCACCGGAATGGCTTTCCTCGGCCAAGGATTACTTCTTTGCCTCGGGCTTCTTTGCTGCCGCTGCCGCGTCGGGCTTCTTGGCCGCTGCCGCTTCGGGCTTCTTGGCCGCATCTTCCGCCGCCGGCTTGCCGCCCTTCCTGACAACTTCCGGTTCGACAGGCGCAGCCCCCTCTGCTGTTGCCGCCGCTGCTGCCGCCGCTTCCGCTGCCTCGACCTCTGAAGGCGTAGGCGCTTCTTCGCGAATCGTGGCAACGTGGGCAACGGTTGCATCTTCGGAGTTGAGGTATTTGACCTTCTCCGTGTGAGGCAATCCGCTGACACGCAACACCTGGTGCAATTCCAAATGGCTGACATCCGCATCGATGTGGCTGGGAATGTCGGCCGGCAGGCACTCGATCTCCACCTCGCGCATAACCTGGTCGAGGATGCCGCCTTCCTTTACGCCCGCCGGAATCCCCAGCAGCTTGACGCGCACTTTGACGCGCAGGGCTTTGTCCATGGCGATGCGCTTCATATCGATGTGAATCAACTGGTCTTTCAGCGGCTCGCGCTGCAAATCGACGATCATGACTTTGGCCGGCTTTTTGCCGGCGACTTCGACATCAAAGATCGTGTTGTGGCCGGTCTCGGAGAATAGAATCCGGGAAATCTGCTTGGGGTCCACTTCAATGGCCACCGGATCGTGTCCCGGACCATAGAGCACGGCAGGAATCTTGCCCGCGGCGCGCAACCGGCGCGCGGCATTCTTGTTGAACTTGCCCTCACGGGGCTTGGCTACGACGACTTCTGACATTCGTTCTCTCGTTTCCTGGTTTCGGGCACGGAAAAGCAGCTTTCAGCTTTCAGCCGTCAGCTTTCAGCTCCGGCGTCTGCTGCGAACTGAATCGCTCCGCTCCCTTTGTGAAGGCCAGTTATCAGCCTTCAGCCGTCAGCTTTCAGTAAAATACCGTTGCTGACCGCTGATAGCTGATAGCTGACAGCTAATTGAACAGCGAACTCACGCTGGTCTCCATGTGAATGCTCTCGATGGCCGCGCCCAGCAGGCCGGCAATGGAAAGCACTTTGATCTTGGGCAACTTCTGAGCCGCCTCGCGCAGGGGAATGGTGTTGGTAACCACCACTTCTGCCAAGCGCGAGTTGGCAAGGCGTTCGATGGCCGGACCGGAGAGCACGGCATGGCTGGCGGCGGCATAAACTGCGGCCGCGCCGGCCTCGTAAAGCGCGTCGCAAGTTTTTACCAGCGTGCCGGCCGTATCGATGATGTCGTCAAGGATGAGACAGTGCTTGCCCTCCACATCGCCGACCACGTTCATCACCTCGGCAACATTGATGTCCGTGCGTCGCTTGTCCACGATGGCCAGCGGCGCTCCCATCTTCTGAGCGAAGAAGCGTGCACGCTCCACGCCGCCGGCGTCCGGCGAAACCACCGTCAGGTTAGGAAGATTCAACTCGCGGAAGTAGCTCACCAGGACCGGGCTGGCAAAGAGATGATCCACGGGAATGTTGAAGAAGCCCTGAATCTGCGCCGCATGCAGATCAACGAAGAGGGCGCGGTTGGCGCCGGCCGTGTTCAGCAGGTCGGCGATGAGCTTGGCGCTGATGGCCACGCGGGGACGGTCCTTGCGATCCTGGCGGGCATAGCCGTAATACGGCACCACCACCGTGATCCTGGCCGCCGAGGCCCGCTTGAGCGCGTCAATCATCACCAGCAGCTCCACCAGGTTCTGGTCCACCGGGTAGCAGGTGGGCTGAACGACAAACACATCGACGCCGCGCACATTCTCCAGCAACTGGAAGTAGACTTCGCCATCGGCAAAGCGCTGCATCTTGGCCTCGCCGACCTTTACCCCAATGTGAGTAGCGATCTCCTCGGCCAGCGGCCGATTGGCCGTGCCGCTGAAGAGCTTGAAGCGCTTGTCCTCGCTCAGGTTGCGGCTCCGCTTGCGCTCTCCAGCCGGTTTGCCGTCTTTGGTTTTGGCGGCTGCATCCGGCGCGGATAAAGCAAATCCCAGGGTGTCAGGCTCTTTGCCAGCGCCATCGCCCGGCGTCTTCGGCTCGCTCTTCTGTTGTGTTTCTTCGTTGGTCACTAGCTCCGCTTTCATCTCCGAATTACCTCCAAGCTGGTTTGCTTTGGCTGTTTCCGGGTTCCACTTGCAAAGAACTTGGCTGGGCGACCAGGATTCGAACCTGGACAAGTGCCTCCAAAGGGCACTGTCCTACCATTAGACGATCGCCCAACTTTGCAGCCGTTGCCGAGTTTCGCTTGCGCAACGGACGGCTGTCAACCTGTTTACGGCAGAAGCATGTCGCGCCAGTATTCTGCGCGCGGCAGTGTGCGGGTCAATGTGCTCCGCACTTCCAGGCCCTGGACTTGCTTCTTCAACCTGGCCTGAGCTGCTTCCGCATCTCCACGGGTCCGATACAAACCGAAGAGCGCCGAGCCGGACCCGGACAGCGAAGCATGGAGGGCTGCCTCCGGAGTGCCTGATCCTGAAAGAATGCGCTTGATTTCTGCAAGGGAAGGTTGCTGGGGAAAGACGACGCGTTCAAAGTCGTTCTCGATCCAGCTCATAATCCCGGTGCGGACAAGCGCGGACTCTGCGGGTCCGGCCAGGTCCCCTTCATTGGAGGGAACACCGGAGGAGCCATCTCCCTGCCCTCCTTCCGGAATCGCTTCCCTGAAGGCGCTGGCATAGGCGCGGCTCAACTGTTCCAGTTTATCCGCACTGGCTCTCGCGGTCAAACCCTCGGCCATACAGAGCAAGTCCCAGTCGCGAAAGGCCTGGGGGGTCGAGACGCCCACCTCCGGCGTGGCCACCACGCACCAAACGGGCTCAAAGTCCGGCAGGGGCTCGACTTGCTGGCCGCGATCCCGGCCCAGAACCGCTCCGCCAACCAGAAACAGCGGCACATCGGAGCCCACCTGGGCGGCGAGTTCGAGGCGCGTTGCCTCCCATCGATCCCAGGTCCCCAAATGCGAGGGACCTGGGGCACCCAAATTTTGGGTGATCCCCAACTCCGCCTCTAGCCCCACCAGCGCGGCCACGGCATTCGCCGACCCCGCGCCCAGCCCGCCCTGCACCGGCAGCCGCTTCTCGATATGCACTTCGACGCCGGCCTTCATCCCCAGCTCTTCGAGAACGAGGTGGATCATCTTCCATGCGGTGTTGTGCTCGTCCGTTGGGACACGGGCATCGTTCGAAGTCAGGTGAATGGCGGTTGTATCCGCACCGGGTCGAACCGTAACCGAAACCAGGTCATAGAGTTCCAGCGTTTGGTAGACGGTGGCCAAAGCGTGATAGCCGTCAGGACGCGGCGCGCCTATGTACAGGCCGAGATTGATTTTTGCGTGCGAGCGGACGGTGGTTGCCATACCGCCTTCATTGTAGAGCTTAGCGAACGGCGATTTACGTTTCTATGAAGGACGCCGAAGAAGGAAAGAATGAGACCTGCCGATGAACCGTTGCTGGACGGCCGGCTCCGCCCGCCGCATGCCTGCTTTTCAACTGTTGACGCTTCGCACGGCGCGCAACTAGGCTGGACAGGGCGATTGCTGAAACCGGCATTGTGTTGTGTGCTGAAGAAACGAGGCGAGTGTGAAAGCAGAAAAGATTACCATCCCGCTGGAAGACCGCATCAGCCTCAAGGAGAAGATCGGATACTCATTTGGCGACGCGGCTTCGAATTTCTATTGGAAGACCTTCGAGTTTTACGTGGTCTTCTTTTACACCGATGTATTTGGCCTCTCGGCGGCCGCGGTCGGCATAATGATGCTGGTAACGCGCTTTGCCGACGCTGTGGCTGATCCGGTGATGGGATCGATTGCCGACCGCACCAAATCACGCTGGGGCCACTTCCGGCCCTATCTCCTGTGGGGCGCGTTGCCCTTTGCCGTGGCGGGTGTGCTGACCTTCACCACACCAAACCTAGGCGGCGGGGCCAAGCTCATCTATGCCTACGTCACTTATAGCCTGCTGATGTTCATCTACACGGCGGTGAACATACCTTACTCCGCGCTGATGGGCGTGCTTACACCGAATTCCCAGGAGCGCACCTCAATCTCTTCGATTCGCTTCATCGGCGCCTTTACTGTGGGTATGCTCGTCCAGTACTTCACGCTACCGCTAGTCAAATTCCTGGGTCATGGCAGCGACACGCGCGGCTGGCAGATGACGATGGTGGTCTACGGGATCTGCGCCATTATCCTGCTACTGCTCTGCTTCCTGACCACGCGCGAACGCGTGACGCCGCCGGTACGAGTCTCGCCGAATTGGAACCGCCCATTCATAGTCACAGCGATTGGCTTGTACCTGCTCCTCTGTGCCTGTGTCTTTATATACGATCTTGCCACTGGAAGATTATTGCAACTCCCTTATGAGACTGGTTTGAGTCCTTTCGTGGCGTATGTGATTTATATGGTTGAGCAGCTTGTTTATTTCTTGCTCATTTTAGTTTTTGCCATTACCGGAGTTGGTCTGTTGCTTGTGTATCAATGGGCGCGTCGTGTTGCCATTTATATCTCTCTTGCCTCAGGGTTACTAATCATCGTAACCTTCTTCCTGAAATTACTGCCAACGGTACACCTATCTCCGTTGACACTCGCTGTCGTTCTTATTCTGAATTGTGCAATCATCGGCTATTTGGTCAACGATGCCAAAACATTCGACCAGGATACGGCCATTAAACGCGATCTCGGAAGCCTCTTCTCTAGCCGCCCGTGGATCGTTCTAGTGGGTGTGTTGCTGCTAGTTCTGGCGGCCTTCGCCGTGAAAGGCTCGGTCACCGCTTTCTACTTCAAGTATTTTGTCCATCGCGAAGATCTGATCGGACTCTTCTTACTCTCGAATGGCCTTGCATTTATCGTGGCCGTTTCACTGACATCGTATCTGAACAGATTTATCGGCAAGAAGCCGCTCTTCATGTTTGCATTGGGCGCCGGCGGGCTGATTGTCATGCTGTTCTATCTGGCGAAGCCGGGGGATATCGTGCTGATGTTCGGCTTGCAGATCGTCTCCAGCTTTGTTATCGGCTTCAATTCACCGCTGGTGTGGGCGATGTTCGCGGATACGGCCGATCATGCCGAATGGCGAACGGAACGGCGCAATACCGGGCTGGTCTTTGCCTCGGCTATCTTTGCCACCAAGATCGGATTTGCCATCGGCGCATGGATGTTGGGCTTGATTCTTGCCTTCTTCGGATACGTAGCGAATGTGGCTCAGACCAGCCGCTCGATCCATGGAATCATTCTCTCGATGAGCTGGATTCCCGGAGTGATGCTGGTGATGGCCGCGGCTACCATGGCGCTCTATCCGCTCAACGACACCTTGATGGTGAAGATCGAGGCGGAACTGAAAGCAAGGCGCGGGGAGATCGAGTGATGAAAAACATTTTTTTAAAGGCAGCTTTGCTCAGTGTTGCATTGGCGGGCCTGACGGGCGGGGCACGGGCGGCTGATCAGGGCGCGCGGAAGCCCGACCTGAGGGTGCAGAAGTGGTACGGCAACGCCATCGACTACTCCGGTTATCGCCAGGACCAGAACCCGCAGTTGTTGAAGTTCCCAACCCAGGCGCAGATTCTGGAGGACATGAGGATTCTGGAGAAGCACTGGAAGCTGATCCGGCTTTATGGCGGAGACCAGCACTCCCAGGATGTTCTGGAAGTGATTCAGCGCAACAAGCTGGGGATCAAGGTGGTGCTGGGAGCGTGGCTGGACGGCAGGCCCGGCAAGGAAGGCGAGAACGCCGCCCAGATTGCCACCGCCATCCGCCTGGCCAACGCGTACAAGAAGATCGTCGTGGCTGTGGCCGTCGGCAACGAGATTCTGGTTTCCTGGTCGGATCACAAGCTGACGGAAGAAAAGGCCATCGAATACGTGGAGCAGGTGAGGAAAGCGGTGAGTTGCCCGGTGACCGTGGCCGACGACGTGCTCTACTGGCGGCAGCCGGATGCGAAGCTGGTGGACCACGTGGATTTCATCCTGCTACACGCCTATCCGATGTGGGGCCGGGAAGACATTGACACGGCCATGGCCTCGACCATCAAGCACTACGAGAGCGTGCGCAAGGCGCATCCCGGAAAAACCATTGTCTTCGGCGAGGTGGGTTGGGCCTCTTATACCGTCGGCGATCAGCATGCGCCGCGCGCGGGAGACGAGAAGAAGCAGAAGCGGTACTTTGAGGAGATCAGCGCCTGGGCCAAGGCCAGCCACGTGACCACCTTCTTCTTCGAGGCCTTTGACGAGCCCTGGAAGGGAAGCGGGACCGAGGGCCACTGGGGCCTTTTCAGCATGGACCGCAAAGCCAAGCTGGCCGTGCAGGGCTGGTATCCGGAGCTGATGCCGTCGGGGCCGACCTCGCCAAGCTATGATGCGGCGGCTACTCCCGCGGCGAAGTAGAGCCGCAGCGCGTTTCGCCGGGAAAGCGCAAAGAGAATCCGTGCGAATGACTCCATTCACAGGGAGAGACGATGACTACGGTTTTTGTTGGAGAGGCGCCCTTAAGCTATAGCCCGCGCAAGGTTGAAGGGGGACAAGTCGAGATCGGCGGCGAGCGATTTTACCGCATCGTCAACTACGACGCCATGCCGCCGTTCCTGATGAGCATCGTCAGCGACTCCGATCAGTGGATGTTCGTCTCCTCGACCGGCGCGCTGACCGCGGGCCGCAGGGATCCGGATCACGCTCTGTTTCCCTACTACACGGATGACCGCATCCATGACAGCCAGGACCAGACCGGCGGCAAGAGCATCTTCCTCATCGGGCGCGGCGGCCGCACCGCGTTGTGGGAGCCATTCTCGCCACGCTATGACGGGCTGTACCGCATCACCCGGAGCTTGTCCAAGAGCATCTACAGCAACAAGATCATCTTTGAGGAAGTGAACCACGATCTGGCGCTCTGCTTTTCCTGCGCATGGATGTCGAGCAACCGCTTCGGGTTCGTGCGGCGCGCGGCCCTGGTCAACCTGGGCGCGGAATCCGTCGAGATCGATCTTCTGGACGGCATCCAGAACCTGCTGCCACCCGGCCTCACGCGCCGCTTCCAGTTGGAATACAGCACGTTAGCGGATGGCTACAAGGAGAACGAACTGGAGCCGGAAACCGGACTGGGCCTTTTCAAGCTCAGTTCCGTTCCCGCCGATAAGCCCGAGCCCAATGAGGCGTTGTGCGCCTCCACTGTCTGGTCAGAGGGGCTTGAACCGGCTCGCCGCCTGCTGTGCGCCGCGCAGCTCGACCGCTTCCGGAGGGGGGGGACGCTCGACGAGGAAAGGCTCATCCGTGGCCGCCGCGGCGCTTACTTCGTCAACACCCGGCTGACGCTTCCCGCGGGCCGGAGTAAAGACTGGAGCATCGTCGCGGAAGTCGACCAGGATGCTGCGCAGGTTGCAGGTCTTGTGAGCCTGCTCAAATCCGGCGGAAATTTACGCGCGCAACTTGATGAGGACATCGAGCGCGGCACCGCAAATCTGGTTCGCATTGTGGCTGGGGCCGATGGCCTGCAACGCACCGGCGACGATCTGAGCTCCGACCGCCATTTCTCCAATGCTCTGTTCAACGCCATGCGCGGCGGAATTCCCGATACCGGCTACCAGATCTCCGTGGCCGATTTCAAGAGGTTTATCGGCAAGGCAAACCGTTCCGTAGCAGAACGCCGCGCCGCCTTTCTGGATGGGCTCCCGGAAAACCTGCCGCACAGCCGCCTTCTCGCGCTGGCAGTGGAGCAGAATGATCCGGACCTGGAGAAGCTGACGCACGAGTACCTTCCGCTCACCTTCAGCCGCCGTCACGGCGATCCCAGCCGCCCGTGGAACATCTTTTCTATCCAGGTGCAGGACGAGCGGGGCAAGCGAATTCTCAACTATCAGGGCAACTGGCGCGACATCTTCCAGAACTGGGAGGCGCTGGCGCTCTCCTACCCCGGCTATGCCGAGAGCATGATCTTCAAGTTTGTCGACTCTTCCACCGCGGATGGCTATAACCCCTACCGCATTCTGCGCGACGGATTCGATTGGGAGGTGCTTGACCCGCACGATTCCTGGTCTTACATCGGTTACTGGGGCGACCACCAGGCGGCCTATCTTCTCAAGCTATTGGAAGTTTCCTCGCGCTACCATCCCGGCGCGCTCGAGCGCCTGCTTACGCGCCGCGTCTTTACCTACGCCAATGTTCCTTACCGCATCAAGCCCTACCAGGCGCTCCTTGTAGATCCGCGCAACACCATCGACTTCGATGCGGCGCTGGATGGTGAGATTCACAAGCGAGCGGAAGCGATAGGCGCGGATGGCAAGGCCTTGCCGGGTCCGGATGGTGAGCCATACCGCGTGAACCTGGCTGAAAAGCTGCTGGTGCTCGTGCTGGCCCGGCTCTTCAACTTCATCCCCGAGGCCGGTCTGTGGATGAACACTCAGCGGCCGGAGTGGAACGACGCCAATAACGCGCTGGTTGGCTTTGGCGTCTCCATGGTGACGCTGTACTTCCTGCGCCGGTTCCTTTCCTTTTGCCGGGGTTTGTTCGGCGCCGACCCATCTGCCATCGATGTGTCAGCAGAGGTTGCCGGAGCCTTTCGCCATGTACTGGAAGCGCTGGAACGCCACGCCAGCCTGCTCAACGGGCCGGTCAGCGACCAGGAGCGCAAGGCTGTTCTTGATTCGCTGGGAAGCGCGGGAAGCAGCTACAGGGCCGGGCTCTATGCCCACGGGTTTTCTGGCCGTCAGGCTTCGCTCGCCGCTCCGGAGTTGGCCGCCTTCTGCGACCTGGCGCTCAGGTATATCGACCACTCCATCCGCGCCAACCGGCGCGAGGACGGTCTGTATCACGCCTACAACCTGATGAAGGTAGACGGCGGCAAGATTGTGATTCGCCGCCTCTATGAAATGCTCGAGGGCCAGGTGGCAGTGCTGAGTTCCGGCGCGCTCTCGGCGCGGGAGTCGGTTGCCCTGCTCGACGCGCTCCGGAATAGCAGCCTTTACCGGGCCGACCAGAATAGTTATCTCCTCTATCCCGACCGGAAACTGCCCGGCTTCTTTGAGAAGAACAACATTCCGGCTAAGGCCATTGCAGGGTTGAAGCCGCTGGCGGAGATGATCGCGCGCGGCGACCGGCGCATTGTGGCGCAGGATCTGAACGGCGTGGCCCATTTCAACTCGACCTTCCGCAACAGTTCGCTGCTGAAAGAGGCTCTGGCTGACGCGGGCCTTTCCGATGAGGAGAATGCGCGCATCCTTGCGTTGTATGAGCAGGTCTTCGACCACCAGTCTTTCACCGGCCGCTCCGGCACGTTCTACAAGTACGAGGGGCTGGGCTGCATTTACTGGCACATGGTTTCCAAGCTCCTTCTGGCCGTGCAGGAGGTGCTGGATCGCGCCGGCGCTGCGGACGAAGATCCTGCTTTGATTCAGCGGCTCGTGAGCCACTACCGCGAAATTCGCGAGGGAATCGGCGTCCACAAATCGCCGGATTTATACGGCGCGATTCCTACCGATCCTTACTCCCATACGCCCGGATTTGCGGGAGCGCAGCAGCCGGGCATGACGGGCCAGGTAAAAGAGGACCTCATCTCGCGGCTGGGCGAAATGGGCGTTGCCGTCGAAGCGGGACGGCTCGGATTCCACCGGCACCTGGTCAGCGGCAACGAGTTTCTGACGCGGCCCTCGCATTTCGTTTTCTACGACATAGACGGACGCCAATGCACCCTCGATATTGATCCCGGCGCCATGGCATTCACCACCTGCCAGGTTCCCGTCGTTGCCCATCGAGCCGGGCCGCAGAGGATCGAGATCACACGGCATGACGGCTCTCGCCATACGGTGGAAGCACTCTGCCTCGACGAACAGACCAGCGCCGCGATATTCGAGCGCACCGGTGCAGTTCGCCGGCTGGATGTCTTCTACGGTTTTGAGACGTAAATGAATGCCTCTATGAGGGTACGCTTCTGCGTACGTCTCCTTGATCAGCGTCCGGTTGCGACCGTCGCGCTATGATAAACAGAAATGCATGACGTCACCGCCAGACTCGGCCACCAGCGAAATCAGTGATCGCAAGAACAGGCGGGGGAAATCGATCCTTCGCAAGGGTCGGTCGAGTGGGGCTGACCACTGACGAGGTCAGGCTCTAACAGAAAATCGGGAGAAACACGATGAAAGCATGTGCTGTTCTTGGGCTCGGAATTGTCTTTGCATCAGCTGTCGGCTTTGCTCATGCAGAGAAGCCATTGACGGACTACAGCTTCATTCGAGGCGTGAATTATGAAATGTATGGCGACCAGACCACGCTGGAAAGGGATCTCGGCTATGCCAGACGGATCAACCTGAACAGCACGCGCATCTGGCTGAGTTACAAAGCCTATCAGAAGGACCCCAAGGCATTCATCGAACGGCTGCGGATTTATATCCGCACGGCGAACCGGATGGGCTTTACAACGATGCCGATCTTGTGGAACGGGAACGACCTGAATCCGAATACCGTCAAGCCCGCATTCCGCGTAGAGGGAGACGCATACGTGAAGGCCATTGTCGAGGCTGTCAAGGATGAACCAGGGCTGTTGATGTGGGACATCATGAATGAGCCCCTCTGGAACGACTATTACAACAAAGCCAGCGGCGAGGAGAAGAAACAACACGAAGGCGAGATTACCGCGTTCGTGCGCTACTACCTGACCTATGTGAAGAAGATTGACCCGGTGAATGCAGTGACGGTCGGATATGCATTCTCGAGCGAAATGGAAGGCTCTGCCGATCTTGTCGATGTACTGAGTTTTCACGATTACACCACGACGCGGGGTGCGGTTGAAGACGCTTACCGCACGGCCGAGGAGATCGCAAAGAAGTACCGCAAGCCAGTTCTCAATACTGAAACGGCATGCATCGCGCGTGCGAATCCGTACGACGAGGTTCTGCAAATTGCCCAGGAGCACCACACGGGATGGTATCTGTTCGAACTGATGATCGACGAGTACTGGGGTGAAGTGCACGGAATCTTCTATCCTGACGGGACGGTGCGCGACCCTTCCATCATCGCGGCGGTTATGGGCTTCTACAGGAATCGCGACCTGAACACGATCATCAAGCCTATGCCGAACCGGGAGGGCGCGGCCGAGAAAGCTCTGAAGGCGATTGAAGACGCGTTAAGTGAAGACAAGGGGACGTTCGGCCGGCCTCCATCCGCGGCGACGATGGACAAGATCCTGGATGCGGCGGAATACGCGGCGAACTTGCTGGAAGCTGCCGAGATGGTTCCGATGAACGTACCACCGACCGCGCAGATCCTTTATTGGCGACAGCAGCCACCGGAGAAGCGCGACCGGGAGGCGATCAGGAAGTTCGCCTACGAGTTAGGGCTGGAGCTTAAGAAAGAGTGCCAGCTTTACTAGCTTTCAGACCGTGTGATTTCGTAAATGGCGATTGTGTGCTGAGTATTCCACCCTAGAGCCATTTGGGCTCATTGGTGTTGTCGAAAAGTGCAAGGAAAGCTTCCATCGCCAGCATTCCGGATTCCTTGTCGGCGACGGCTTATGCAATCTCAAATTCGTAGAGGTTAACGCTTACGGGCGGAATCTGCACCGTTTCCGGAAGCAAGTCTTGCGCAGTTTCTACGATTTTGACCGCAGGCTCTTTGCCCGCTTCATTGGTTGAGTTCACGCTGGGCGGCGCAATCCGATATAGCTTGCCCTGTCCGCGCAGCCTGACGCCGCCGATCTTCGCAGTGAAGCTGTGCTCCTCTTCCGTGGGGTTCACCACCGAGATGAGGAGCTTGCTGTGATCGCTGGAGAATGCCGCCAGAATATCCAGCGGATAGGTTGGGCTGCCAGTGGGCTTGATGCCGCGATCGACAAAAGGTGTGCCGGGAACAAGTTGCTGCGGCGAATCCCCATCTACCGTAATGGGAAGAGCTTTGAGAAAATGCGTCTGCAAGAGCTTCATCACTACTCCCTCAGCCGCAAGTCCCACGGCCTCGCCGGTGTTGTCGGTCAACAAGCGCAGCCCTCCGGTCGCACAACTGGCCTCCACCATGCCGGAGTGGCGGAATATCTCATGCAGGCAAAGCGCGTAAGAGAGCGGCATCAGCATCCCGGTCTGGCGGAAGAAACTGGCGCCGTTATTATTCCCGGAGGCCGAAAAGAGGCGATTGCCCCACTCATCGAAGATGAATTTGATGCCTTTGTCTTTCAACCACGGCATCTTCTCCACGTACTTATCCCAGGCTTCGAAGGCTTCGCCGATGCGGTTGGCCAGACGCCGGGCTTTGAACTGCAGCGGGTCGTGAACATCCACGAAGAGTTGCTTCTCAGCGTCGAAGGCCAGGTCGGGATAGGCGTAGGTATGCTCGGAGAGAAAGTCGATGTTGCCGGCGCACTTTTCCAGCAGCCATCCGTCCCAGTCATTCTGCGAGCCGAACTCGTAGGGGAGTTTGTCGCGCATCGGCGCCTCCCAGATATCCGGGAAGAAATTATTTCTCTTTTCCGCGCCGCCCACCGACTTTTCACAGATGGTCGCCCCGGAGACGGTCACATTAATGGTTGGGTCCGCCTTTTTCATGGCTTCGACGATGAAATTGTGCTTGACCCAATACTGGTCGAGCGCCATGTAGCCAAACTGCCAGTCGCCGTACATCTCGTTTCCGATGGTCCAGAGACGGACATTGAAGGGCTGAGGATGGCCATTCTCCGCGCGCATTTTGCCCATGCGCGTCTCGACGGAGCCATTGCAGTATTCGACTTCTTCGGCCGCCTCTCGCGCCGAGCCGATTCCGCTGTTGATAGTCAAATCGGGCTCGGCTCCGACCAGCCGGCAGAGGGCCATGAACTCATGAAGGCCAACGTCGTTCGACTCAACCCTGTCGGACCACATCACCTGCAGGCGCGGCGGGCGCTTATCCCGATCGCCAAGACCGTCACGCCAGTCGTAAGCGGAGACGAAGTTGCCGCCGGGCCACTTGAACATTTTGAAACCTTCTTCTTTGAAAAGGCGGATCATCCCGGAGTGGAATCCCTCCACATTGTCGGCGGGCATCAGCGAGGCGGTCCCGATGTGAAATGCGCCGCTGCCAGTGCCCAGGATCTCGAGGCGTGCATCCACCGTGTCGGCCGCCGGAGTGAACTTAAACGGAAACTTTTTGTACTCGCGCGAGAGCGGCGGAATCTGAATGGTTTGAGAGTCGCCGGCGCCTGTTCCCCATATCAGGCGGACCACAACGCGAGCGCCGGGATCGCCGGCTAGATAGATGCGGCCCACATATGTCTTGCCTTTGCCCAGGCGCAATTTGGATTGCCGAATGCCGCACGGCTCTGATCCCTGGAGCTTGACGCGCGGGCTGTGCTTGCCCACAAATGGCCGCACCGTGTCCATCTCGACCGATCCCGCCGGCCCCACCGGCTTAAACGGCTCGCCCATAAAACGGCGGAAGAATGAGTTCGTCGGAGGCGGAGCTGCATCGGTCACCGGGTTGGCAAACTTCCTGTCGGTCAGCATCTCAGCCCACACCTGAGTGGTAGCCGGCTCCATGTACCCCCCGAAGATCAGCGGATTAATCGGCTCACCGCTCTTCGACGCGTCGATTGAGACTTTGAGGCTTCCTGACGGTTCGGCAAAGGCCGTCATCCCTTGTTGCAACAGGGCGGCGCCTGCCACCGAAGCCGCTATGAACTCACGTCGATTCATTGCCATGTCCTATCTCCTTTGGTCCTGGTTGGCTCGCTGATTCACTGGCCGTTCGATTTGGACTCGAACCATTTCAACAAGAAAAATACCACAGAGACCGAGAGGACGATTTTCCACTCCCTTGTACTTCAGGCTTTGCCAATCCGATCTGCTTGCATTCCATCCCTGGAACCGCGAGAATTCTAGATGCGGGAAGAAACCCGGCAAGGCGGACAGGATAAAAATGAAAACGAGAATCGATCGTGTACTTATGCTCGCGGTGGCGCTGACGATGACCGGCGCCACGTTGACGATGACGGCCCAGACCATGGCGGGAGCCAATGTTGCTCCGTCCAGGCCACAGGGCTCATGTGACATCTACGCCTCCGCCGGCGACCCCTGCGTAGCCGCCCACAGCACTACGCGCGCGCTGTACGCCGGGTACAACGGCCCGCTCTACCAGGTTCTGCGCCAGTCGGACGGCAAGGTTCTCGACATCAGCGTCATTCAGCCCACCGCCGCGGATTCCGGCGGCTATGCCGACGCAGCCGCGCAGGACAAATTCTGCGCAAACACGTACTGCTGGATCGCCAAAATCTACGACCAGTCACCCAAGCACAACGACCTTATCCAGGCGCCCCGCGGCGGATTTAACGGACCGGCTTTGGGCGGATTCAATAACATCCCGCTGGCGGATATGGCGCCTGTCACCGTCATGGGCCACAAGGTCTACGGCGTTTTTATCGAGCCGGGCATGGGCCTGCGCCAGGACGATGCCAAGGGCACGGCGGTCGATGATCAGGCAGAGGGGCAGTACTGGGTCATCAATGGACGGCACTTCAACTCCGGTTGCTGCTTCGACTACGGTAACGCCGAGATCGACAGCCGCGACGACGACAACGGCACCATGGAAACCGCCTATTACGGCGACGCCCCCTGGTGGTATCACGGAAATTTGCCTGGCCCGTGGGTGATGACCGACCAGGAGAACAATCTCGTCGGCTGCGTCAATGCGGACGGCTCCAAGAACTGCACGCTTCCCGACATTTCCTGGCGCTTCGTCACCGCGATGGCCAAGGGCGAACCCCATCACTGGACCTCGATGGGCGGTGACGCGCAGCGAGATGCATTGCAAGTCATGTTCGACGGACCGCGCGTCAATGCCACCTACGACCCGATGCGCAAGCAGGGAGCGATCCTGCTGGGCAACGGTGGCGACAACAGCAACGGCTCACAGGGCACCTTCTACGAAGGCGCGATGACCGCCGCGGGCACCTTCCCAACCAATGCCACCGATCAGCTAGTGCAAGCCAACGTCGTTGCCGCGCACTACGACGTTGCGCCTGTGAGCATGGCGCCTGCATCGGCCGCCGCCGAGCCACCGGGAATTCAGATCTTCGCTCCGGGCTCTTCGCAGGAAACAACGGTTACGTTCACCAACACGACAGGCGCGCCCGCCGCTGGGCTTCGCTTGAGCCTCTCGCTGCCCGGCAAGCAGTGGACCGTCGTCGTCGCTGGGGGCAAGGAAACCGTAAAGACCTTCACCGATCCCGTTGCGCCCGGTGCGAGCGTCAGCGCCACCTTCAAGGTCACTTCCGGCCCGGCCGCCTTCAACGGCGACCTCGTCGCCAAAGCCACATGGACCAATCAAGCTAACGGCAAATCGCAGACCGAGAAGGCGGCCGAGAAGCTTCGCAACGCCAGCCCGGTCAAGATCAACGAGTTCCGCATCAGTTCCGGATCGCCCAGCAATCCGACGAACTCCTTCATCGAACTCTACAACGCCGGCGCGAGCAGCGTTGACATCTCCAACTGGACCCTCACTGAGCACCCCGCCCAGCAGGCCATTTTCTCGGCCGTGAAGATTCCTACCGGAACCAAGCTCGCTTCGCATGGCTTCTATCTGCTCGGCCTCTCTAACTCCGGCCTGGTTATCCCGGCATACGCTGGCGACTCAACCATCCACGTCCGCAGCACAACCGGCATGTCGGCCGGCGACACAATCTCCATCGACACCGGCGCCAGCCTGGAGACGCGCAAGGTCGCCAGCATCGGAACAGCTGCCGCCAACCATACGACACTCTGGCAGCCCCTCCCCGAAGGTCCGGTCATTACTATTCCTGTGGGCTCAACCAACGTGCCCGTTACGAGCACAAACGGCTTCGTAGTCGGCCAGAAGATCGCCCTCGGCTATGGCGCAACCTATCCCTCGATCGCGAAAGATATGGAGCATTACGAGGTGGCTACGGTCACGGCCGTCGGCAAGCCAGGCTCACAAGCTTACCTGGCTGAGGACGCCTCCGCCGGTTCGGCCAACCTCAAGGTGACCTCGGTTGCCGATATCTCGGTTGGCGATACGATCCGGCTCGACATCGACAGCGTCGGCCACGGGATAGAGACTGTCACCGTTTCTAAGGTCGGCACGCAGGCCCATCAGACCAATCTTTCTACCGACGTCGGCGCAGGGGCCACCCATCTCTTTGTCCGCAGAGTGGAGGGCTTCGCCGCCGGTGACAAGATCACAGTGGGCACTCCGGCGAACAAGGAAGTCGTTACTGTCACGGCCGTCAGTGCCGCGGGACCGACCGGCGCTGTCATCGTTTTCACGCCTGCCCTCGCCAACGCCCACATTCGCGACGAGTGGGTGGTTTCACCGGGCACTGGTCTCGACCTGGCCGCTCCGCTCAAGTTCGCCCACGCGGCCAATCTGCCCTTCAGCAATCGCGGAACGGGCATCAGCTTCAAGCCGGCCACGGCCTTTGCCCACTCCAGCAACGAACCTATTCAGCCGCTTGGCACCGGCATTACGCTCGACAAGCCCCTGGCCGGCAACCACGCAATCTACGCGGCGGTGCGCGATGCCGCGGAGACGACGGCCGGTTACCAGGGAACACCTGAACCCAACCAGTGGTTCGGCGGCCCCGAACTCACCACCATCGCTCAACTCTTCGGCCGATTCAACCTTACCATCAAGGAAGGCAGCATGGTCCTGCGCGATGCTTCGGGTCTGGTTGTCGACAGCCTCAATTACGGCAGCCTCGCCGATCCATGGGCCGCAGAGGGATATCAAGCCGCCTCTGGTCTCAACAGGAGCGGCTGCTTCGCACCCACTCCTGGACCGGCCGTGGGCGGTTTTGGTCAGGCGGCTGCCGCTGCAACCACTACAAGCACTGGCCGCTACCCGGATGGCGCTGACACCGGCAGCAACTGCGCCGATTTTCTGACCCAGGCTGCCACAACCCTGCCGGTCGCCTCGGTTGCAGGCGCAACCAACATCAAGGTCGCAGGCGTGGAAGGCTTCGCCGCTGGAGACTCGATCCGCATCGATTCGGGAGCGGACCTTGAAATCGTAACGATTGCGGCTGTCGGTACCGCAGGAGCTACAACGGTGCGCACGGCCACCGCCCTGGGTGCAACCGCCATTCCTGTCGTTAACCCGGCCGGCTTTAGCGAAGGTCAGACTATCACCATCGACAGCGGCGCCGCCTCCGAGACAGCAGTCGTTGCCTCTGTCCAGAGGTTCCCAGCCGCCGCAATCACCGTCACTGCGCCCCTCAAACAGGTGCATGCCGCCGGGGCGCAGCTCTCAGGCTCCGGCATCACCCTCACTGCGCCGCTCACGCGAAACCATGCCAGCGGAGCACAGGTCACTGACAACGTTCCCACACCGGGCGCGCCCAACCGGTATTCCAGGAAACGTCCTTGACAGTCCTGCATCGCTATATGGGACGGCAGTAGATCGAACGATTCTGTACCCAACAACTTTGGACAACAGACGGAGTGATAGAAGGAGGGGAAGCCGCGTACCGCAGGCCCGAACAGCGTGACAGCACAGGTGGTCGTTGAATCCAGGGCTAATACCCAAAAACCGGAAAAACTCGAACACGGAAGGAAATTCCTTAGGAAGCTAATCTAATCCATCGATTCTAAACGGTTGGTGCCGAAGAAGGGACTCGAACCCCCACACCCTTGCGAGTACGTGGACCTGAACCACGCGCGTCTGCCAATTCCGCCACTTCGGCACGGGATACAGATTCAGCGTTGCGCTGAACCGGCAGCAATCTTGAGTCTCGCAAATGCGGAACCCGGTGTCAAATTGCACTCTCTTCCAATACATGATGAACCTGAAGGGGCGGTCATGCTGGGGTGTAAACATCCGCATGGATAACCGAGAGAAGTTGAGTTTGGAAGCGATTGGCCTGTTTGTCGCGGGCAGCGAGGTGATCCGGTTGAGGCTCAGGATCGCCAGCAAGCTTTATGGCTGGGTTGAGCGGGCGCTCGTGAGGCAGCAGTATGCTGAGCTGCATAGAATTATGCGTTTCTGTGGGGGGGGAACAACTCAACGGCCCTTACGGCTTAGTTGCCGGAGGTACGAACTCGTTGAGGTTGAACGGGCGTATGGATTCACCCGGCGGCTGGATGCGTAGCACGAGAGCAAGCTCGATTGGAGGGCCTTGAAAGTAGGGCACATGGATCGAATGCCATCCTGCTGAAAGCGTGGCTGTGGCAGTTTGCCGGGTAACTGAGTGGACCCAGTCCAAATCGATGAGAAGGCGGTTGTCGATTTCAAGCCGTGATCCATCGTCGGATTGAAGTTCGAAAAAGTATTCGCCCGGCTTGGTCACATAGAACTTGCCGTAATAGTCGATTCCAAACCAGACGCTGCTGTGGGTGACGCCAGGAATGCCGCCCATGCGCGTAATGTCCTGGTTGGGAACATCGAGTGTGTTGGTGTAAATCGAGCCAACCGGATCGAGTTCTCGAAGTTCGGAAAGAGATAGTGTGCCAACCGGAAGCTCGTAAACATCGCCGCAGAAGGCGTTTTCGCTTGGTGTGACGGCGCCGAAAGCACGAATATCGCCAATGAGTTTCCGCTTTTTTCCCGCTTGGCTCGTTTGAGCGGCGATCGTGAGGGACCGGGAGACATCGACGACACCCAAATTGCCGGTGTTACGATCCAGAACGGCCAAACGCGCCAGAACGGGAGGTTCCTTTCCCGGAGCGTCCAGCAAACTGACAAAGCCATGGTTTTGCAAGCGCGCATTATCGGCATCTTTTATTTGGTGGTCGACTGTGGAGTGCATATAGTCGGCCACTTCCCCGTCGGCGTCGAAGACGCATATGCCGAAGTCGAGCTGTACGCGTGGAAGGGCTCCGTAGATTCCGATCAGGCTCAGGGACTCCGGCTTGATCACGGCCGCGTATCGAGTGGCATTTCCGCCGCCGGTGTCGAGTACTTTAGCGGTAATCGCAAGCGTGGGCGGTGTGAGCGGGTGAAAGCAAGCTGCTTCCTTCAACGCCTCCGGAGTGACGAGCTTTTTCAGGTCTTTCGGCGAGGCGTTTTCCCTGCTAAGACCGACATAGTACCGCCGACGGAAAGTTAGATTGACGTGAGGCCGGGTGGTCTTCACCAGAACGGTGTGATAACCGGGCTGGGAGGATGCCGGTATGGCGATCCTGTAATGAACCGCGGCATCTAGCGCGCAAACCGCGCCCGAACTGACGCGAAAGCCGCTCGTTGCATCTTCCTCTTGGTTCTTGCGCTCCGGGTCGATAGTGCGAATGGATAGAATGCGGCGAGCAACCCTCGAGCCGTGTTCGAGAATCTCGTAGACGCTAAATTCGTTGGCGGCTAAATCCGAGATCGGCAGATTATGGCGGTCGCGCGCCACCACGTCAAGCAAAGCTTCGCGGGTCTCGACATGCAGCACCATCGCTGGCGCATCATCCTGACCAGACGGAGCGGCCTGCGCTGTAGCTAAAGGACAAGTGAAAGAAATCAAGCAGATCGCGGCGAAAACAAGTACAAAGAAAAAAGATTTGCCCGGCATGGTCACCATTCTGTCTCAGGGACAAGCAGACGGTCAAGTCTATACCGGCCATGGAGCCAAGCTGCCGCGGCCGAAGACGTTTGCCACGGCATTCGAGAGCTGCTTACACCAGCTTGGCGTCGAGCAGAATTTCTGTGTTGTTGGCAAAGAGCTTCGAAATCGGGCAGCCCGCCTTGGCGTCGGCGGCGGCCTTGGCGAAGACCTCCGCAGAAGCGCCGGGAACGCTGGCCGTGGTGGTCAGCGCGATGCGGGTCACCGCAAAGCCGCCCTCCACCTTGCCCAGCGTGACCGCCGCGTGGGTTTCGATCTTCGCAGGCGTCAATCCCGCGCCGCCCAACTGCGCGCCCAGCGCCATGGAGAAGCAACTGGCGTGGGCCGCCGCAATCAGCTCCTCGGGCGTGGTGCCCGTGGCTGCGCCTTCAAAGCGCGTGGCGAATGAGTAGTTTGCATTGCTCAGCACGCCTGTCGCCGTGGAGATCGTGCCCTTGCCTTCCTTCAGTGAACCTGTCCAAACCGCGCTTGCCTTGCTTGCCATTGTCCCTCCTTGGGGATTCCAGAGTGTTGCTGAGTTCAGATTTCGTTGATCGTTCTGCCGCCGGAGTGGGAAATCCCCGACGGCGCGGCAAAACCTTGTCCTCTAGTTGATGCGCCAGGAGCTCGTCAGGATGCGCTGATCCGTTAAAGAAAAGGGCGCGGAGAACACTTACTGAAAAACTGTTACCGCGCCTGGTTTATTCAAGCCGCAAAGGCCGGCTCACTGCGCTTGGCTGGCTTTGCGGGCAGCCTCGAACTCGTCTCCGGGCAGCCATTCAATGCTCTTCGGCTGTTCGCCGGCCAGCCAGCCCAGCACAAAGCCGAACTGCGCCATCCTGGCGTTGCCGCGGAAGTCCCAGTCGGCGCGGTACTCGTCAGAGGGTTGGTGGTAGTGATGCCTCACGAAGTCCAGGGCCTGCTCGCGTCCCCAGGCTTCATCGTGCCCCTCGAAGAGATTGCCCTGGCCAACGGAGATTGCGGGAATGCCTGTCCGGGCCAGCGAGAAATGGTCTGAGCGGTAAGCGTGTCCTGCGCCGGGATTGGGATCGGGCAGCAAAGCCAGGTCAAAGGCCTTGGCCACCCTCTGCACCGTGGGCCAGAAGTCGATGCGGTCGGCGTTGCCCAGGCTAGCCGAGCGGGGAATCCCGATGGGCAGCAGCATGTCGTAGTTCAGGTCCAGCGTCATCTGCGCGGAGGGAACCGGGGGATGAAGCCCCAGGTATTGCGAGCCCAGCAAATTCTGCTCCTCGGCGGTGACCGAGGCAAAGTAAACCGCATGGGGCGGCCTCACGCGCGACTGTGCATAGGCGCGGGCCAGTTCCAGCAGAATGCCGCAGCCAGTGCCGTTGTCCGCCGCGCCATGGAAAATGTTGTTGCCCTTGATGCCGGGGTCGATGCCCAGATGGTCGTAGTGCGCGGTGTAAAGGACGGCTTGATTTCCCGCGCTCGCTCCCGGTACGCGGCCCACCACGTTGTCGGAGACGTAGCGTCGGACGCGGCTCTCGATGTGCGCCTTCAGCCTGACGGGAAGTTCAACCGCGTGGAATGCCCCCGGCTTGCCCGCCTGATCGATAGCCTTGTCCAGGTCGCCTAATCCGCCCATGGTCAGCAGCCTCTGGGCCACATCGCGCTGAATCCAGGCTGCCGCGCGCAGCGTGGCGCTGGGATCACCCTGCAGATAACTCTTCTCCACGGCCTGCGAGTTGCGCACCACCTCCCAGCCGTAGGCGGCCAGATCCGTCCGGTGAATCAGCAGCACACCCACCGCTCCCCTGCGCGCGGCCTCTTCGTACTTGTAGGTCCAGCGGCCGTAGTAGGTGAGCGCCTTGCCCTTGAAGAACTTCACGTCGTCCGAGGGTGGCTGGTTGACGATCATCAGCGCGATTTTGCCTTTCAGGTCGATTTCCTTGCCGTCTATGCCGGCGTAGTCGTTCCACTGGTACTCCGGCGCATCAATGCCGTAGCCCACAAAGACGATGGGCGCATCGAAGTCGGCTGTCGCCTGCCCGGTCTGGTCCTTCGACACGATCTCCGCCCCATAGGCCAGATCAACCGGCTGGCCGGTGGCTGGCACCAGTGAAAACTTGGTCTTGTCCTCGATGGTGTGCACAGCCACCAGCGGAACGTGCTGGAAGTAGGTGCCGTTGTCTCCTGCCGGCTCCACGCCATCCAGGGCAAACTGCGTGGCAATGTACTCGGCGGCCAACTCGGCCCCGCGTGTGCCGGGGCCGCGGCCCTCCAGCAGATCGAGCGAGAGAAAACGCACATGGGCGCGAATCTTTTCCGGGTCAATGGAAGCAGCGGCGGCGCGCGCTGCCGACGGAAGGCCGGCAATCTCGGGAACCGTATTGGCGGCGGGTTGCTGAGCATAAACAAAGGCGGTAGCCACAACGCCTGCGGCCACAACGATAAAAACTAATTTGCGATGCATGGATTCTCCTATCGACCCTTCAGAGTACGTCCTCGCCCGCCTGCGGGACAATGGCGTCCAGAGGCGCTGTAGCCAGCAGATGCAGGCGGGCGAGCACCTTGCGCGTCAGACCGGTCAGCGCCATCCCGGCCGCATCATACAGCGGAACCCAGCGCCGCTCGCCGCCTGCCACGGTCAGCGCCTCCATGTCGTCTTCAAAGACCGTGCGAATGCGTACGTAGTAGTTCACCTGCATGATGGCGTGGCGCACGGTCAGACGCAACTCTTTTTCGGGAACTCTTGCGTTGATCAGCGCGGGCAGCTCCCACATGCCCGGCATCACGGTCTGCGAAGCCGGCCTCTGCTCCAGAAGCACCTCCCGATGCATCTGCCCGGCCTGCCGCCCGCTGCGCACTGAAAGCGCGTGGGCTACTTCCCGGCAGATCATCCGCGGCCGCGGCGCGGTCTGGTGCTCGCCCTGGGTCTTGCAGTCATTTGCCACCGGGCACGCTTCGCACTGCGGATTGCGCGGCGAGCAGAGGGTTGCGCCCAGCTCCATCAGCGCCTGGTTCGAGTCTCCCGACCGCTCGGGACAAACCAGCTCCGCGGCCAAGGCCTCGATCTTGTGCCGGACTTGAGAGCCGCCGCCCGCGCGGCTGCCGGCCTTCCAGCCCTCCATCCGGCACAGCACCCGCTCCACGTTGCCGTCTACCACCGCCACCCGCTCGCCATGGGCGATGCTGGCCACAGCCGCTGCCGTATAAGCGCCGATGCCCGGAAGCATGCGCAGCTCCGCCGCTGTCTGCGGCAGATTGCCCTGGCAGTGGTCTGCCACAAACCGCGCTGCCTTGTGCAGCATGCGCGCCCGCCGGTAGTAGCCCAGCCCGCTCCACGCCGCCAGCACCTCCTGCTCCGGAGCCAGCGCCAGCGAAACCAGCGTGGGAAAATGCGCCATGAAAGCCTGGTAGCGCTCCACCACCACCGCCACACGCGTCTGTTGCAGCATGATCTCCGCAACCCAGATGGCGTAGGGGTCCCGGTTGCGCCGCCAGGGAAGGTCGCGCCGCGAGCGCTCGTACCACGCCAGCAGCCGCCCACGCACTCTCGCAATCTTATCCGCGTCACGCTCCTGCCTGCCCATGCGCACAGCTTAACAGGCGCCGCAATTGACCCGCCGCGTCTGCCTCCCTACAATCAAGCTGCATCCTCTTCCGCCCCGAATGGACCTTACCGCGCTCATCATCGACGACGAACAACTGGCCCGCGAGGAGCTTGCCTACCTGCTCGTTCAGGTGGGCGGCGTGGAGGTGGTGGCCCAGGGAGCCAACGGCATCGAGGCCGTGGATCTGATCGAGGAGCACCACCCCGACATGGTCTTCCTCGACGTACAAATGCCCGGCCTTGACGGCTTTGCCGCGATTCAGAAGCTGATGGAACGCCGGGCCAAGTCAGGCAGCAACGCCGAGCCGCTCCCACAGATTGTATTTGCCACTGCCTACGACCAGTACGCCGTGCGCGCCTTCGATGTGAACGCCGTCGATTACCTGCTCAAGCCCTTCGACCGAGCGCGTGTTGAGCAGGCCGTCGTGCGCGTGCGGGGCCGTTTAGCCGGCAGCACTCCCGGCTCGCTGCCGGAATCACAAATCGACGCGCTGCTCAGGCTGCTCAATCGCCCGCAAGGCGCCTCGCGCATGCCCCAGCCCGCCAAGCTCATCGTCCAGGCGCAGAGCCGTCTGCTGTTGATTGATCAGGCAGAGATCTGCTTCGCGGCCATCGACGATGGCGTGATTCGCATCGTGACGCAGAGCTTTGAGGGCAGCTCCAAGTGTCGCACGCTCGAAGAGCTTCTCGATCAGCTTGACCCGGCTCTCTTCTGGCGCGCCCATCGCGGCTTTGTGGTCAACATCAACCACATCCGCGAGGTCGTCCCCTGGTTCAAATCCAGCTACCAGTTGCGCATGGACGACAAACAGAAGACCGAGATTCCCGTCAGCCGCGCGCAAACCCGCCGGTTGCGCGAACTGTTCAATCTGTAGCGGCTTTTTCCTGTTCGGCGAGCCGGACCCAGGCGATCACGGCATACGTTCCCATTCTGACGCCGGCCGAATATCTGGAGCGGGAATAGGCTTATCCGCCGCGTTATCCTGTAAGGACCATGACAAATACTCTTCAACCTGTTCACCGCGTGGCGGTTTTCTGCGGGTCGGCGACCGGAACCAATCCCGCCTTTGCAGCAGAGGCACGCGCGCTGGGCGCGGAGATAGCCGCTGCCGGGCTGGGGCTGGTGTATGGCGGGACATGCGTGGGGCTGATGGGCGCGGTTGCTGATGCGGCGCTGGCCGGCGGCGCGGAGGTGATTGGAGTGCTGCCCGACGTGCTGACCGGCCGCGAGGTCGAACACACCGGGCTGACCAGGCTGGAGCTGGTTCCCTCCATGCACGCGCGCAAGGCGCGCCAGGTGGAGCTGGCCGATGCGTTTCTGGTGTTGCCGGGCGGCTACGGCACGATGGACGAGATGATGGAGGTGGTGACCTGGGCGCAACTCGGCATGCACGCCAAACCCTGCATCCTTATCAACACCGCCATGTACTGGGACGGGTTGATGGCTTTTCTCGACACTGCGGTTGCGGCGGGATTTGTGAAGGCGAAGAACCGGGGGCTGGTGCGAGTGGCGGCCAACGCGCGAGAGGCGGTACGAATGGTGGCTGAGAGCTAACCGCCTGCCACGCATATAATTATTTTGCTGAAGCACAGGACTAGTCGCCGCTGATCTCGCAAACTTCCTCGTATACTCGACTCAGAGTATGTTGACCACCCTTGACAGAATTTTGGCTACGACGCGAGCCACAGTGGCCGCGGCCAGAGCCCGTGTTCCCATAGCGGAACTGGAGCGAATGGCCGCCGAGCACCAGCCACGCGGATGGGCCAAGGCTCTGCGCGAGAAGGCCGCTACAGGCCCGGCGGTGATTGCCGAGATCAAGAAGGCCTCGCCATCGAAGGGGCTGATTCGCGCGGAGTTCGACGCGGCGTGGCTGGCTGAGCGCTACTATGCGGGCGGCGCGGCGGCGCTTTCGGTGCTTACGGACGAGCCGTTTTTTCAGGGTTGCCTGCGCAATTTGGAGCTGGCCTCGGCGGCGGTTCCGCTGCCTTGCCTGCGCAAGGACTTCACGGTGGACGAGTACCAGATCGTGGAAGCTCGCGCGCACCGCGGGGATGCAATCCTGCTGATTGCCGCCGCGCTCACCGACGGAGAGCTTCAGCGCTTTGCCCAGGCGGCACACTCGCTTTCACTCGATGTGCTGGTTGAGGTGCACACGGCCGAGGAGCTGGATCGCGTGCTCTGTGCGCTGGGGGAGAAAGGCGCGGACGCCATCGGCGTGAACAACCGAGACCTCAAGACCTTCGAGGTGAATTTCGAAACCTCGCTCGAACTTGTGGCGCGAATTCCTTCCACTGTGGTGCGTGTGGCCGAGAGCGGGATCGCGACGCCGGAAGACCTTGCGCGTCTGCGCGCGGCGGGCTTTGATGCCTGCCTGGTCGGGGAGAGCCTGATGCGCCAGGCCGATCCCGGCGCGGCGCTCAAGGAACTGCTGGCCCGAGCCGTCACAACAGGTGCCGCCTCATGAGCATCTGGATCAAAATCTGCGGCAACACCTCGCTGGGGGATGCGCTCGCGGCCGCTGAAGCCGGAGCAGACGCGGTGGGGTTCGTCTTTGCGCCCAGCCCGCGGCGTGTGACGGCAGTACAAGTAGCGGCCATCACCCCGCACATGCCGGCGACTGTCGAGAAGATCGGCGTCTTTGTCGATGCGAAACTGGAAGAGATCGTCTCCACGGTTGAAGCCTGCGGATTGACCGGTGTGCAGTTGCACTTTGACGCTGACTCCGCATTACCTGCCCGGCTTCACGAACGGCTGGGAGTGGGCTTGCGTATTCTGCGCGTGGTGCGCTTCGACACGGAAACCGCGGCTCTGTGTGCAGTCCGGGTTGCCGAGTACAACCGAAACCCACACGTGGACGCGGTGCTGGTGGATTCGCGGACGAGCACAGTGATTGGAGGCACGGGAAAATCCTTTGACTGGGCCGAGGCGCGCAAATCGATCTTTGAAAACGCGGCAGCGAGGCAGCGATTGATTGCAGCAGGCGGACTAAACCCGGCCAACGTGGCTGAAGCCATCGCCACGCTGCGCCCCTGGGGCGTGGATGTGGTCTCCGGCGTAGAAATTTCGCCAGGATACAAGGATGCAGCCAAGGTTAGGGAATTTGTGGCACGCGTGAGGGAGAATAATCGATTGATTCACGCAAGCGAGCAAATTGATCGACCTGCCGAGTTAAGCCGTTATTTCGACACGCCTGATGTGCCATCCCAAATCAGTTGTGCGGTGATTGATGACGCAATAACTTCCGCTTTTCTTGCCGATTTTTCTGTGAATTGGATCGAACCCCGCGACCTGCTCACACCATGGCGCTTTGACTTCGCTGCCAAATATATCTACGCACGCCTCCGGGAGAAAAAGGTCAATAGCGAGTGGGGCCGATCCGTGTACGCCTTCCATCTTTCGATCTGGAATGCATTCTTTGAAGCTTATCCGCCAAAGCATTCTGCGTCAGATTTTCTGGATAGTTTTCACAAGATTATCGAAGGCACACGTCAAACAACTGAAAAGGGACTGCATAGCCTCATTCCACTCGCGAGGAATGGTGCACCAGTGAATGGCGCACATCGAATTGTGGCGGCACTTCTGTTAGACAAAATGGTGGCATGCGCGAAAACCAATGAACCAGCAGAAGTGGTTGATTATGACTATCGATTCTTCAAAGTGCGCGCTGGACTGAAGGAGCACCCCCTTGCGTCCGAATATTTTGATGCGATGGCGCTGGAGTTCTGCCGGCTGCTGCCAAACATCGCCGTGGCGGTGAAATTTCCAGCAGCGATAGGCCGCAATGAAGAGGTGGAGCAAATTCTCAATGAGCATGCAGACATCTACTACAGTAAGGAAGTAAATCTGGAGAACGAAGGCCCGGTTCAACTTATACGCATGCTCTATAAAGATGAGCCGTGGCTTGGCAACTATGAGACCAATTTTGATGGCGCGAGGCTGAAGGCGGACATGTGCTTTACACGTCGTGATCCTGCCCATTTCTATTTGCTATCCTATGACAATAAAGAAGAGCTGGTAAGAGCCAAGTCCAGAGTACGCGACATTTTTGGCATATCTAACAACTCAATGCACATTACCAACACACGTGACGAGGCCTTGCGCGTGGCTAAACTGGCGTTCAGCAACTCCAGTATTCAATTTGCAAATGCGCGATTGTCCAAAGATATGCCAACCTTTAATAGGCTTCTATCGGCCTATCGAAAGGCGTTGTCTGGAGTGGAGGATGAAGATGATTTCTGCATTGATGGGAGCGCGGTTATGGCCGCTTATGGCATTCGCGACTGTGCTGATCTCGACTATATATCACACAACGATCAGCGGCTCAACGTGGATTCTGGCCATTTGATCAGCTCCCATAATGAATATGGCCAATATTATAATAAGAAAACAATCGACGACATTATTTTTCACCACTGCAATCACTTTTATTTAGAAGGCATGAAGTTTGCTTTACTCGCTAATGTGCGTGATTGGAAGTGCGCGCGCGGTAAAATTAAAGATCAAGTCGATATTGCACTAATTGATGATTGGGTTGCCAAGCCCCTCCTCATGATGATGCGCGCGCGTGCGTGCATGGCGATGTTGCGTTTTCGGAATTCTTGTACTTCTATGTTCAGGAAAATTATCAGTGTGCTGAGGAAGAGTTCTTTGAATTCGGCGCGCCGGAGAATCACCAGATCTATAAAGAGCATACTAACGTAGTGCTTGTAACATCCTGATAACGCTTAATGTGGTAATCTATGGATAAGATCAAGTAGTAGGTCTTGAATGAGTTGGCGTTCAAAACCCTTAACTGGCGAATTTCGCAATGAAAATGGCATCTTCGTAACATCAGCGTTGGCACGCAAATAATGTTCGTCCATAACAGCCACGATATGGTGGAATGTCATCTTCATCTGCTCCGAGCCGCACAATCCGCGTAAAAGTAGTATTGACTTCTAGCCAGTGATGAATGCGGTCCGAATCCCAGCCTTCAAACCTCTTGCCCCAAGGGAACTTTTCACCGCTTTGACCCATCTCAAAAAACATTACACGGCGTGTGGCCGAATCCAACAGACCAAGCAACTCCTCTGCACTCACGTTCAGGCGATTCAAAATATAATGATGCAGGAGGCTGAAGCACGACGTAACGTCATACCCATCTCGATGCGTTCGAAGAAAAGATACGCAATCGGTGCGATGCACCTGTTCTGGCGTCAGATTATACATCAGCCTCCCGACTGAAATCGCGACAGGATCCCGCTCTACCCCCTCCGCCTGGAATCCGGCCTTTTGCATTTCGGCCACAAACCAACCAAAATAACTGGCTACATCTAAATAATTGCTAGACGCTGGCGGCATCAGGTCATTGGCCTGCAGAAACCCCGTCATTTTCGCCAACCTGTCTGTGCATCGCCGCAATAAGATCCACTCTGCAACATCTGGCGAATCGATCGGCTGATACAGCGTCGGTTCTTCCCTGTCTCTCCATAAAACATCAAGCAGCAGATCCTGCAGCGGAGTCGTGACGGCAGGCGGCCTGATAAAGCCGGAGATTTCATGAATACCTTTCATATACGCAATTGCTAATTGATGATGGCCATTTTGCACCTGGTAGCATGTGGAGTACTTCACGGGATGGACTGTAATATATTCATTCTCATTCCATTCATCGCTTTGGCCAATTTGAGGGGGAAGATTCTGGCTAATGCCACAATACAAATTGATAAAACGACGCGCTCCAAGCTGAATCTGATCTGGAGTAACGGCATCAAAATACCTGCCGCACATTTCAATATTGATGACGGCGTTTCGATAATATTCCGTTTCTTCAAAAATCTGCCGGTTCCATATTTGATCGCCTATCCTGTCATACTGGCGCAGTAACTTTACGTGCGGCCACTCGGAAATAGAACGCGAGGGCCGGCGAATATCACCAACCATGCGAGCAAAGCCAGCCGCCGAAACGCCGTTGTCGCCGCCCAAAAGGCAAGCATCGACGCGAATGGGCCTCAACTGCATTCTTAACCTTAATCTCACATATTTCTTCTTTAAGCTGGAAAGGCTACGTCGGACCGGCGCCGGCAAGCTCAAGTAGATCTTCATAATCAACAATGAAAACATTCATTTCTCCTCAAGTCGCAAATATTTATTTCTTGCGCTCACGGCGAACGCGGCAAAGCGCGTCGGCTGCCAAAAGGGGGAGGGCCACACACACAGCGACCGGAACAAATAGCTAAGTTCACCCTTGAGTCCGTTGTCCCGCGCAATCAAACCTGCGCTGCACAACTGCACAGCGAGAATCCGGCGCTTCCATACCCAGCGTTCGAATCCGCGCAGATCTGCAGTCAGCGTTAAATCGATAGTTACCTTGGCAGCATGCAGCATTTTTTCCGGATTGGTGCTGAGGCTGTTGGGGTAAACATAGTAATCCGTCAGAGGTTCAGGCACGGCCTCAAACTGACCTTGTGGCAGCATGCGGAACCACAATCCCCAGTCTTCGCAAGCGTCAAGTCCTTTGCGGAATCCTCCAACATTATCGAATGCCTTCCGTCTTAAAATGACAGAGGATGGCGTAATCGGATTGCAATAGCGCAGCAACTTCCTTACCTCAACCGGATCGACAGCGGGCTTCTCGCTGCGAATGCCATGATCATCGAAGATTCTGATGCCGGTGTAAACGAGCACGGTCTCGGAACGAATGAGAGCAACCTGGCGCTCCAGCTTCTCTGGCGCCCAGAGATCGTCGGCATCCAGCAGCGCGATCCATTCGCACGAAGCTTTCTGGATTCCGATATTTCTTGTGGCCGCTATCCCGCTGTTCGACTGGCTGATTACAATTGCGCCCAACTGCACGGCCAGCGCCGCCGTGTTGTCCGTGGAGCCGTCATCGACGACGATGACCTCGTCCGGTTTCAGCGTTTGCGCGAAGACCGACTTCAAGCAGCGCGGCAGAAATCGCTCCGCGTTATAGGCGGGAATCACCACGCTGATTTTGATGCCGGAGTTTGTAGACGCCATACCTACTCCATAATAACGATAAACGCCACTATCCTATAGTAGCCTGTCCCGAAATACGCCGCAGCAGATGTTGTTTCACCATAACCACAGCGACCTTATAACGCTTGATGGCCATCCCGTCGAATTGAAATGGCCATAGAGCGATGCTCTTAAGGATGAAAGACAGATCAAGCGGGGAGCCTTCCTCACGTAACGCAATCGCAGTGTCGTAATAATTGAATGCGGATATTCTCCGAAGCCAAAGAAGGCGGGAGAGCCCGGATGTACCCAAGAGGCAACTGCCATTGATGATCGGGGAGCGTTGATGGAAGTATCGCATGGCGCTTGAACTGAGACTTCCGGCGACACTGCGATACACTACGAGCGGTTCCGGCACCGCCGCGAACGATTTCACGGAATAGCGGAAGGCGAGTCTCAGCCATAGATCCCAGTCCTGAGCAGTACGATAATCCGAATTAAATCCTCCAACGGAATCAAATGCATCGCGGCGCAGAAGAACAGAGCAAAGATTCAATCCATTGCGACAGCGAAGCAGTGGCCATAGTTCGTGGGGCCAGAAAAACCGGCCGCGCGAATGCGATCCGCCGCTGCCGATTATCTGATAGTCCGTATAGATGAGCATAGCTTGCGGGCTTTCCAGGGCGCAATGTCTTTGACGTTCCAACTTCTCGGGTAGAAACCAGTCGTCAGCGTCGAGAAATGCGATCCAATCGCCCGTAGATGCCGCGACACCACGATTGCGAGCAACCGCTACCCCCATGTTCTCCGCCAGGCGGATTACACGAACGGGAGGAGGAAACGATTCCGCAATCGCGGCCGTGCCGTCGGTTGACGCGTCGTCGATGACGATGATTTCATGAGGCGCATAGGTCTGGCTGAGGCAACTCTCGATGGCCTTGGCGATATACAGCTCGGCGTTATAAGCGGGAATGATGGCGCTGATCTTCATGCCCTATTTCCTCTCGATCCCAATTAAGTCCGCAGATAATACGGCATACTATCTGAGCTTTCATTCAATATCCATAGTCGTACGCCGTTAATTCATATAAAGTGTTGATCGCTGCAGCAACGATTCATCACATACGAATCAGCGCGCCCAGAAGCGTGTCTGCCGGGGTGGCGATTTGCCTGGGAAGCATGCTGGCCACAGTGCTAAGCCGGAAGCGGTCTTCCGGCTCCAGCACACGCATCAAGTAAAGAAGAACGAATAGAACGATCAGTGCGGCGCTTCCGCCGCACAGAATGGCCCACAACGGCGCTAGTTGACCAGTAATGTAATGCCCGGTCAGCCTTGCAATGTAATGGGCGGTCAATGCTGCAAGAACGCTGATAAAAACGATCTTTGTCACCTGCAGCCAAGGAAGTTTCACTTTGTAGAGATGGATTGCAACGGCCCACATCATCAGGACGGCCGCTGCTTGCGCGGCTCCGTTGCCAATGCATGCGCCGATCGCGCCGTGCGCTGGAATAAGCCACCAGGCCACTCCCCAATCGACGACGCCGGCGAGTACCGTTGCCGCGATGACGAAGCTCTGCCGCTCTGAACACTGGAGGAGGCTCTGCGCGGGCGCGATGAAGGCTTTAAAGATGCACAACAGAGGAGCCAGCGTCACAACCATGGCGGCATCCTGAAATTTGCGGCCGTAGAGAAGCAGCAACGCCGGGACCGCGAGCGATACCGCGATGAAGTGCAGCGGAATCGAGATCAGAGCAAGATAGCGGAAAGTGGAGGCTGTAATGGCGGGAAGCCTGGACTTATCGCGCCCGTACTGAACGAAGATCGTGACGCTGGCTGCCGACCCGAAGATCGTCGCGGCCAGCAGCAACTGATCGGCCATGGTAAATGCCAGCGAATAGAAAGAGACTTGGCGGATATCTGCGCAAAGACTCTCGAGCAGGATGATCTCCGACCGGCCCCATACGATCATGGCCACCGCCATAGAGGCAACACTCGGCCAGGCGAAGGCTATCATACGGTTGCGTAATCCTGGCGGTTGAACATGAGTGATCTCCCAGGCGAGCACGCGCTTCAGAGTGGGAAAGAAACGCACAACCATATCTACTGTTCGCATGAGGAGCGCCGCCGCTCCGACGCCAACCACGTCCCAACGGAACACTACCGTGGCCGCTATTGCGATGAGATAGACGAACAATGAAACAACAGAGGCGGGAAGATTGGTTGACAGATCTTCCGTGGCGGAATTGGCCTGCGCCGGTATGGAGTTGACCATCGAAGGCCAAATGCTGAGCACAATCAGCGCCGATGCCAGCTTGTATTCTCCGGGAGCATGAGAGAGCACCCAGCAAAGAAAGCCGCCGGTGGCCAGCGTTGCCAGTCCTGTCTGCACGAGCAGAGTGCGCAGAAATATGTATCGCGCGGTGCCCCGGTCGCCCATGCCGATAAACTCAGCCATGTATTTTCTCGTGGTTGCGGGAATACCAAACCCGCCCAGGCTGCTGACCAGTATGGCAATATAATTTACATAGATGATGTAGCCGTTCCTTTCCGGTCCCAGATAGCGGTTAATGGCGATCGAGGACACCAGAAGAACGACGGCGCTGACGATGGTTTCCGTGCCGTACCATCCGGAGTTTTTAGCTATTGTCTTTGTGTTAGACATAGATTCCCGTTAGTGTTTACCGTGAGGACACGCGCGCTATGATTCTGAATCGGCCAAGGGATAACAGACGCAGCCGGCAGCACATTCCGCGCTGCCGGCCGGTCTGAGAACCGCAATTGTTGCCTAGCCGAGCCCCTGCAGCGCCGTCTGCGCGTCCTTGGCTTGCGATGAATCCGGCGCCAGTGAAATGACCTTTTTCAGATGAGTCGCGGCATTGCTCTTATCTCCGAGTTTGGCGTATACCATGCCCAGGTGATACTGAACAGTGGCGTTATTCGGAGAAGTCTTGATTGCTTCCTCAAGAAGATCGCGGGCAAAACTGTAAGTTCCCTTGTGGTAGTAGGCCCATGCCAGGGTGTCCGCGGAGCTGGGCGAATCAGGCATGCCGCGTCGCGCCGTCTGCGCCAGCGTCAAGGCCACATCGACATTGCCTCCACTTTGAAGCATCCGATAAGCAAGATTGTTGGCGGCGACAGGCTGCGTAGGCTGGATGTCAAGCGCTTTCTTGTAGTACTCCTCTGCTTTGCTGTTATTCCCCCGGGATTCCTCCATGGTTCCAAGAATGGCCAGGGCGCCGGCATTTTTGGGATGAGCCTGCGACCATTTCTCCCAGGCGCCAATGGCGTTTGCCGCCTGTCCGCGCTGCATCTGAAGCTGCGCGTAGATGGCCACCGCCTCGCCATCATCCGGATTCACCTCCATGGCCTTCTGTGCCGACGCAGCAGCCTGGTCCAGGTCCTTGTTTTGCATCTGAACCTGAGCCAGGAGGTCGTAGAAACCGCTGTTCTTCGGGCTCTTGGCGATTTGCGCGTTGATGCGCGCCAGGGCCTGGGCGGGCTGTTTTTTGTACAGGTCGTAACCGACCAGCCCGCGCAAGGCGGCAATCGCATTGGGGTCGTACTGCAGAGCCTGCTCCATCAACGCGGCGCCATCCGGGTAGCGTTTTTGCGAGAAGCGAAGCTCGCCGAGCATAAGATAAGCCTGCGAGCTTTGCGGGGCGATGCTGATTGCGGTCTTCAGGTCGGCCTCGGCTTTATCCATTGTGTTATGGGACATCTCTGCCATAGCTCGCCACAGATAGCTGCCGGGGAAACGAGGCGCGACAGCCATCGTTTTTTCCGCGATATCGGTCAGTGAGTTCATGTCGCCACGCTGAGCTGCCATGCGCGCCATCTCTTCCTGCGCCTCCAGAGAACGTGGATTCAGTTGCGCCGCCTGATGAAAGCTCTTCTCCGCCAGGTTGTTATCGCCCTTGGCCAGAGCTGCCCTGCCCAGCCAGAGCTGTATAAAAGCGTCCTTGGGGGCATTATTGGCCGCGGCCTGAAGGGCACTGACTGCGTCCCCCTGCTTGCCGTTGTTGAGCAGCACAATTCCATTGAGCACAGCGACCTGAGGATCCTTGCCATTCTTCTTCATCAACTCGGTGATCACGGATTGGGCGGTCGCATAGTCCTTGACCTGAAGAAGACCCCGGACATATCCCTCCTGCACAGATAGATTCTTGGGATACTTTTTCGCAAGACCAGCAAACTCCGCCCGCGCTTTATCGATCTGCCCCGTACCGGTGTAGTAATCCGCCAGAATGCGTACTCCCTGCGGGCTGTCCGGTAAATCATTCGAAGCTTGGCGGAGCACATCCTCGGCCTTAGGCTGATTCCCCTGTTTGAGGAAAATCTGAGCGAGGCTCTCCCGTGCCGTCAGATTTTTTGGATCGGTGGCAATGGCGTCGCGGCATGTCTGTTCGGCCTCCGGCCAGCGGCTATTCTTTGCAAAGTAAGCGGCGAGCAGGAGTTTGGCGTTCACCGACTTAGGATCGAGCGCGACGGCCTTCTTCAACTCATCTTCCACAGAAGCGCCCTTAGTGGCATCACCCACCTCAAGCAAGGCGAGGGTTTCATGAAGTGCGGCCTCGTTCGGGGAGAGTTCCAGAGCCTTTCGAATCTCGGTAAGGGCCAGATCCTTCTGTCCGCGCCGGGCGGCAATGCGGGAAAGCAGAGCATGACCGTCGGCGTTGTCTGGTTGCGCGGCCATGACCGCGTCAGCCTGTGCCTGGGCGTCATCGACACGGCCTCCCGCAAGGAACATATTTCCCAGATCGATTCTCGCCTTGTAGTTTGCCGGTTGCAGGGTGACGGTTCGCTGAAGTTCGCTAAAAGCGGCGCTCAACGCGCCCATGTGAAGATAGGACTGAGCCAGGGCATAATGCGCGTCGGCGAAGTTTCTGTCGATCTTCAAGGCGTTGGCATACTGAATGGCAGCTTCCCGTTCTTTGCCCTGCGCGCTATACTTCTGTCCGCTCTCCAGATACTTATGTTTGCGCACGTTCGGGTCGCGATAGCACCCGGACAATAATGCAAGCGTTAGAAGAAGCGCAACGATCCCAAAAGCCGAGTAACGAATCCGCGGTTTCCGCCTGCCGACGCAGTCGAATTGAAATGCCATAACTCCGCTTTCCACCGTATTCCATCCTTTCAGCTGTATCTCGAACGGCTACAACATAAAACAGTCAGCCATACAGCAATGCCTTTCCCTGCTTCGTGCAATGCGCTTAGTCAGGGATAAATCGCGGCAGCAAGGGCACAAGCTGCCGTGTAAATGTCTCGGCGCGCTTTTTTGCGGCCGGCGCGTCGTCGCTTGAAGAAATCGGCGTGATGACCCGTACCAGCGCTCCGTCCGTGCGATTCATCCGTATTGCATCAGCAATCAGGTAAAACTTTGCCAAGTACTCATTTGCCTCGCTTCGCCCATGCGCCTGGTACCAGTAAATGACGTATTGCCAATCCGTTCCGTTGGAGACAATATACTCGCCCACGCGATGCGGTTTGCCGTTTAAGTCGATTAAATCGACGGAGTCAGTCGTCACGAAGATCCAGCCGGCCCCCGGCAGGCAATGTCTGGGAGAATGAATGGTCTGGCCCGTTCTCTGGGTGGGGAAATAACCGATGAACAGGCCGATTGGCTGCGCCTGCCCTTTCTGGGTATAGATGCGCGACAGGGTGTCTCCCGCCCCCAGTACATCGAGTGTCTCTTGGTCGATATGCTGATCGCTTCCCGTCCATCCAGCAATAGTGAAGGGGAACTGCGCCAAGGGCTCGCTACGAGGGTTCTTATCGATAGCGGGGCGGGTATACAGGAACAGCCCGGTGGCACCCAGCAGAAAAACCGCGACCCAAAAACGCAAGTTCATCATATCTGCCGCCTTTTAGCCGGGAATAAATTCATCGTGAGATGGACGAGATACAGGCATGTAAGCGAAACCAAAAAAATAACCCAGCCGGAAAATTCGTGAAAAAAGCCCAGGGCCTTGTCGGGGTCCCAGTACTGGACGCACAGCCCGGTGCCGAGGATGCGTACGGCGTTGGCCGCAATTGCGATGGGAACGCTGGCCAGAGCGAGCGCCACCCTCCGCCATTTGGACTTCTCCAGGAAGTAACCATAAAAAATGGCGAGGGTGAACAGGCTCATCAGAGAGCGGATGCCGCTGCACGCTTCAGCCACCTCCAGTTTCATCATGGGAAGCTCAATCACATTTCCCTCGCGCAAAATCGGGACACCGAACACCGGAAGCAGGATGCTGGCCAGCTTGGAGGCCATAAGCTGCATCGGGAAGGTTATCTGATTGAAAATAATAGACGGAAGCGGGATTGCCAGCAACAGGACCAGCAGCGCGAAGCGCAGTTCTTTCAAGAACTGGCGACCGGCAAAGCAAAGCACCAGTCCAGCCATCAAAATGACCAGAGAAACCCGCGAGAGGAAGAGCTCGGAACCATAGATTCCCAGGAGCAGAACGATTAGTCCCAAGGCAATCACGGCAATCCCACTCCAACACGGAGCGATACTAGTGGCGCGAAGGGTCTCTCTCTTTTCCCACACCAGATAGGCCGAAAACAGTGGCACCAGGAAGCCATGAGAAAAATCGGGAATCTGCCACCAGTCGATAACCAGTTTTATCAGCACATGGAAATAAATCGCCACTACCAGCAGGCAGATCAATGCCGCACCCAATGCAAATTGAGATTGGCTGGAGCGCCAACTGCCGTGGAGTGTAGTTCGCGTCCGTGCACTTTGAGTCATGAATTCTGTCCTCTAGCCTAACAACCAGTACTACTCTACATTAACAATCGGGGTGCCGAAAGAGAAACGGTTTGATTGAGGGAATAACCCCATGAAACACCCTTCTAAGGGAAGTCGGTTTCCGACGTCGTGGGAAAATGATTTCCACTCCCTGGATCATTTAATGGTACACTGTTTCCCTGGGGGAGGAGATTATTCTGCCTTATCGTAGGCCTTGCCCAAGGAAGAACACCCCATAGTCGATATGTCGCGAGGAAAGCCCGTTCCTTGTTTTGCGCATCGAGGCACGGGGCCAGCATACTCAAGATGAAGTGAACACAGGTACCCTTATGGCAACAATTGCAGTGGATCACAATGAGAAGAGACAGGTGAAGCCGTCCCCTCCTGCAGAGGCGAGGATCCAACGCGCGATTGCCCGGCTTGCCGAAAGCGACTGTCCTGTCCTGATACTGGGCGAGCATGGCGCTGGGAAGCGCTACACAGCCGCGCGTATTCATGCAGCGTCGAATCTACCCCGTAACGCGTTCCTGGAGATCCGCTGCATGGATGCCAGCGCGGAGGCGCTGCGGAACGCCCTGACAACCAAGGGAACGCTTTATCTTGTTGATATAGCAGATCTTAGCCTTTCCATGCAGGAATTAATCGTCAACACCTACTTTCGCTCCGAACAGTTGCAAACCTGCCGCCTGCTGTGTGGTTCAAGCCGCGACCCTGCAGAAGAAGTGAAGTTGTGGCGAATGAGAGAGGATTTCTGTTATCTTGTTTCGGCAGTTACCCTTCGGATTCCACCGCTGCGCTGCAGGAAGCCAGAGATTCTCACCATCGCCGATGATCTTATGACGCGGTATTCCCGACAATTTGACCGCCCCAAGCCGGTCCTCTGCAAGGAGATTATCGGATACCTGATCGAGCATCCCTGGCCGGGCAATCTGACGGAACTTCAGACCGCAATCAAGGCGGTTGTGGCCATTGGAGATCAGGCAATATCCCTGGCGGCGCTCAAGGCGGCGTTGCCATCGGGGAGGCCGAACGGGACTCGCAGGCCTTTGTTACTGAAAGAAGCCACACGGGCTTTATCGACCCAGGTCGAGCGCCAGTTGATTTCCGAGGTTCTGGTTTCCACCGGCGGCAACCGGAAACGCGCCGCGGTCGATCTGGGAATCAGCTATAAGGCCCTGCTCTATAAACTCAAGCAGATGGAAACGGAGAACCAAGCCGTGTTCTGCAAGAATGGAGTCGCCCTATGAAGTTGGGAAATCTTCTGGCTGTGGTGTTTCTTGCAGCGGCGCTTATCAGCCCAGCACAAGACAAAACACCTCCAGCACAAGATGAGGCCAAGCCGGCCGTGCCGGCAGCGACCGCTATCGCTGTTCCTGACAGCTATGTCATCGGCGCGTCTGATGTGATTATGGTATCCGTGCTGAAAGAGCCGACCCTGTCGAGCAGCTTGTTCGTCCGGCCAGACGGCATGATCTCGATGCCGCTTCTCGGTGATGTCAAGGCCGAGGGAAAGACGCCGCTGCAGTTGGCGGACGAAATAACAACCAAGTTGAAGAAGTTTATCCAAGACCCTAATGTCACCATCATTCTGACCGCGATGAACAGCAAGAAAGTGTATCTGATCGGCGAAATTGGCAAGACCGGTCCGATTGAGCTAACTCCCGGCATGACCCTGCTTCAGGCGATTTCCTCCGCCGGCGGACTCTCGCAGTACGCCAACTCGAGGAAGATATACATTCTTCGCAACCAAGGAGGAAAGCTGCAGAAGATTCCCGTGCAATACAAGCAAGCATTGAGGGGCAACGGCCCTCTCAATATCACCCTGAACCCGGGCGATACGATTGTCGTGCCGTAAGACAACTCACATGAAACCAATCCTCGCAATTATGACGATCCTCGTTACTGTCAGCACCGCAACAAGAGCGCAAGTTGTGCCCGCGGCAACCAGACCCTCCGGGCTGCCTGTAAACGGGACGCTGCATTATGATCTGCGCTATACGCAAACCGCGCAGTTCTACAATGGGAGCACGGGTGACTCGCAGAGAAGCAACGTATCAGGAGATGTGACATACGCAAATGCCAGCGTCATCCGGCCCTTCTCGCTGGCCTATTCCGGCGGCGACGGTTGGACGATCTCCGGGGTGGGTACGGGATCCGTGATATTCCAGCACTTGTTGGTATCGCAAGGCTTTATTCGCCGCGCTTGGGCATTCACTGTCAGCGATAATCTGAGTTATATGCCGCAGGCCCCGACGACAGGCTTTTCTGGAATCCCCGGCGTGGGCAGTTTGCCCGGCGAACCAGGCCTGCCGGCCCAGCCGATTCTGACGCTGAACACTCGCAGCATCAATAACATAACGAGCGCTACTTTCAGGCACAGCCTGGACCACTCAACCACCTTCAACATCAGCAGCAGCTACGGTATCTTGCGCTACCTTGACGGCAACGGCCAGGACACGAATTCTTTCCAGGTGAGCCCGCAAATCGTAAGGCGGCTGAACGCGCTGAATTCGATATCTGGCCAGTACGCTTTTTCTCGCTTTAGCTATACCGCTAATACAATCACCATGGAGACCCAGTCCGCCATGTTTGGCTACCAGCGCATGTGGAGCCGGCGGCTCACTTCAAGCGTCTCCGCTGGGCCGGAGTGGATCCAGAGCTCAGAGAGCACTAGTGTTCCTTCATCGACAGACCTCACGATGAATGCAAGTATGTCCTACAGCAACACCAAGAAAACATCAGCCACGCTAAGCTATATCCAGGCAACCAGTGCAGGCACGGGAGTGACAGCGCAGATTGGGGCACGCAACAAGGACGTCAACGCAGCATTCACACGGCAGCAGGGAAGATACCTGACCATCAGCTTTGCAGGCGCGTATATGCGCACCCAGGGATTGCAAGCGCAAGCGTCGGGCGTGACGAACGGAGAAACGTACTCGGTGTCGGCGACGCGGCGATGTGGGCGATATATAGTCGCATTCGCGAACTACTCAGCAACCCAGCAGTCGTCGAGCTCCGCGCTTCCAGCAACCGCCATCAACGGGCTGTCGCAGGTGATCGGTTTCGGCTTCGGCTACTCTCCGCTGGAAGTGCGCCTTAGAAAGTAACTCATCAAGGAGGCTTATGCTCGGTCATCGTGAACTAGCCATGCAGGATTACATGGATATGTTGAAGCGGCGCTACAAGCTGATTCTGGCCTGCACGATCCTTTTCCTTGGACTCGGCACCGGCCTCGGCTACCTTCTTCCTCCGCAATATGTGTCCCAGACGCTGGTGCTTATTGAGCAACAAAAAGTGCCAGAGGATTATGTCAAGCCGGTTGTCAATGAAGACCTAGGCGCACGTCTAGCGTCGATGCGGGAACAAATATTGAGTCGATCGCGCATTGAGCCGATCATCGAGAGGTTCAACCTTTATGTCAACAGCAAGTACACCATGGACGACCGCGTCGATATGACGCGCAAGGCAATCGGGATCAACCCGATACCTTCTGGCCAGTCTCCGCGCGGGATGCCGGGCTTTTATATAACGTTCAAGGCGCAGGACCCCCACACCGCCCAACAGGTATGCGGCGAGATCACTTCGCTTTTTATCAGCGCGAATTTAAGCGCACGCGAGGAATCTGCCGAAGGAACAACCGACTTTCTCAAACAACAACTCTCCGATTCAAAGAGAAACCTGGACGATCAGGACGCCAAACTGGCCGCCTTCGAGCGCAAGTATTTTGGAATGCTCCCTCAGCAGGAACCGGCGAACGCCAACACACTTCAGGCGCTGACAGCCCAGCTTGATGCCACCACGAGGGAAATCGGCAGCATGGAGCGGGGAGAGACCCTGCTGGAAGCCATGATTGACCAACAAACGAAGGAATCAACGCACGTCGATCCAGCCACAGGGACATCGGGGGATACCCTGGATGCGCAACTTAAAATCGCAGTCAACCAGGAAAAGGATATGGAGGCACTTTACACGCCCAATCATCCGGATGTGCTTGCGATGAAGCGCAGAATTGCCAGCCTTCGTGCAGAAATTGCACGTAGCGCGACCGAGCCGACAAAGGGAGATACCGGCGCAAATACCAAGGCAGATACTGCCGCCAAAACAACGGACTCGCCGCAGCTACATCAGCTCAAGTTTCAGCTGAATGCGGAGCAGCAGGCCATAGCCGCCGCCAAGCAGGAACAGGCGCGGCTTGTGCAGAAGGTTCGCAGTTATGAATCCAAGATTGAGTCAAGCCCGATGGTCGAGGAAGAGTACAAACAGATTACGCGCGACCATGATACCGCCTTGCAGTTCTACAACACGCTGCTGACCAAAATGAATCAGTCGTCCATGGCTACCGCTCTTGAGCACCGTCAGCAGGGTGAACAATTTCGCGTAATGGATGCAGCCAATCTACCTGAGGCGCCCACCTTTCCCAACCATCGCCTGTTTACCGGAGGGGGGCTGGCATCCGGCCTTTTTTTAGGCTTGTTTCTTTCCGCGCTGCTCGAATACCGCGATAAATCCATGCGCAATGAGAACGACGTTCTTGCATTCACCAAACTGCCGACACTGGCGGTCATTTCGTACGTCAAAGATCTGGATAAATCCCGCGTGGCAACAAAGCGCGGAAATTTTGTTAAACGAACGATCAAACCCATTGAAAGCACGTCTAGCTAGCCATGTACAAATCTTTCTTCGGCCTTCGCGTCCTTCCTTTCGGAACTAGTCCAGATCCGCGGTTTCTCTTCCTGAGACCGCAGATCAAGGAGGCGCTTGCCTGCCTGCAATACGGCATAGCTTCACGCAAGGGATTTGTAGTTATGACGGGAGAGGTGGGAACGGGCAAGACAACCCTGCTCAAGGCAGTTCTTAACACCTTCGACAAGGGGAGTATTGCGACGGCCTTCGTATTTAATCCGCGATTAGAGGTACTCGATTTTTTTGAATTTATACTCACCGATTTTGGCGTAGCTCCAACGACCCGGACCAAGGCAGCCATGCTTTTACAACTCAATGGCTGGCTTATTGAGCGTTATCGCACCCATCAGTTGTGCGCTATCATCGTTGATGAGGCGCAGAATCTATCCTGGGAACTTCTGGAAGAGATTCGATTGCTAACCAACCTTGAAACCGCATCTGATAAATTGGTGCAAATTGTTTTGTCCGGCCAGCCCGAACTGGAGGAAAAGCTGTACCATCCCAGCCTCCGCCAGCTACGACAACGCATATCGTTGTGGTGCAGGACGCAACCGCTGACGATCGGGGAGACCCAGGCTTACATAGAAGAGAGGATGCGCATCGCCGGAGCCACCGAGCCGGTGTTCATGCCCGAAGCGGCTGAGCTCGTACATCACTACTCGAAAGGAATCCCGCGCATCATCAATCTACTCTGTGAGCATACGTTAATCTTTGCCTATGCGGAACAGATCAAACTCATTCCTGCGCATATTGTGGAGTCGGTGGGCCTGGAGCTCGATCTTGTTCAGCATCCTTTCAATATCTCTAATTCTGCTATGCAGGCGTTAATGAAGCGTTCAACGCAGCCAAATATGCTGGACACCATCACCTCAGTCGCTGACAGCGAGGATTCACTGAAGGAAAGCGAAATATGAGCCGCATTTACGACGCATTACAACGGGCGGATCTTGAACGGAAAGCAGCTCAGGGAACCGACATCCCAAAGGCTGACGAGACGTTCACTGTTCCTGGCGCCGAGGCTTTGCCGCCGATCAAGACAGAAGTTGTCATGGAGAATATCCCGCAGTATTCGTGGCAGCCTTCCATGGCCTTCCTTCCAACGCTTGAAGAGCGCGGCGTGAACATAGAGCAGTTTCGAGGCCTGAGGTCACAACTCTACCAATATCGCGATCATGCAAAGCTAAAGACGATCCTTATTTGCAGCGGTATGCCCGCAGAAGGTAAATCGTTTGTTGCGGCAAATTTAGCAATCAGTTTGGCGCGCAACAAGAACAATAAAGTATTGCTCATCGACGGCGACCTGCGCAGTCCCTCGCTCCACGTTGTTTTCGGAACTCCTGAGGTTCCCGGACTTACAGAGTACCTGGCCGGGACCGCGGAGCCAAACGAAATTATGCAGCAATATCAGAGCAAAGACAGATTAGAAGGCGGCTTGGCGCGCGGTATTCCGAATCTTACCTTGATTCCTTCCGGAGTAGGCGGGGATAACTCTTCGGAGCTGGTCGCCAATCACCGCATTGAAGCGCTGATTGCTATTCTTTCACCGCACTTTGACTGGATTCTGATCGACTCCCCGCCGGTACTCGCGGTAGCGGACGCAATCGACCTAGCTCGCGCCACCGATGCGGTGCTGCTTGTTGCCCGAGCCGCCACTACGCCTTTCGACGTCGCACAACGCGCTCAGGCCGCCTTCAGCAATACGCGAATTCTCGGCTTCGTGCTAAATGCGGTCAAAGACGCTCCCGCCAGTTCCGCTTATTCCTACTACTACGGAAAGTACGAAAAGCAAGAGGCTATCAGAAGTATGCCCAAACATAAGGCTAAGGGGCGGAAAAAATGACAAGATTATTCAATGTTTACTACTCAGCACGAACTCTGGCGCGTCTGTTTTGCGAAGTTATCCTTGTAAGTGGATCATTTATTCTGGCCACGGTGCTGCTCACGGGGCCCGATTGGCACATTACACTGATTTATGAAGATGGTTTGCTGAAGATCGCCGCAATCACTGCCTTTACCCTGCTACTCACTTATTACTTTGATCTATATGGGCCACGGCGCTTCTCAGAAAGCTGGGAGATTTACTTTCGCTTGTTGCTTGTTCTCAGTGTTTTATCATTTGTTCTTGCAGGGTTCATTTATCTATTCCCGGAGCTGGACATCGGCCCTTATGTTTTTCTCGTTGGCGTCTCCTTTCTTGCGGTTGTTCTTGTCCTCTGGCGCGGCGCCTATGAATGGATTATAGGCCTTGCCATGTTTCAGGAGCGGGTTTATGTTCTGGGCTGCGGCGAGCGCGCTCGCAGCGTGGTCGAACTACTGCAAACCAGCCGCGATGCCGGCATGCAAGTTACGGGCTGGACGGGAATTGGCGATAGTGATGGACGTCTAGAGCGCTTCTCCGCGGATCTTCGCGCCTTTCGTGGTTCGAAACCCGGCATCGATCGCGTTATCGTTGCCATGGAAGACCGTCGCGAATCAATGCCAGTTCGAGAATTGCTGGATCTCCGTCTTCTCGGCGTTATCATTGAAAATTCCAGCACACTGGTGGAGCGGCTCTCAGGTAAATTGCCTTTGGACGGGCTCAACCCAAGCACCCTCATCTTTACTGAGGGGTTTCGGATGAACGCTTCGCAGCAGCTTTTCCGGCGCCTGCTATCGTTTGCGGTCTCCTTTACTGCGCTGCTGATCTGCCTGCCGTTTCTGCCGCTGATTGTACTTGCGGTGCGCTTCTCTTCGCCGGGCCCCATTCTTTTCAGCCAGATACGCGTCGGACGGCGAGGGCGCTTATTTACCGCTTACAAGTTTCGAACAATGCGTCAGGACGCAGAAGCGCAGGGAGCAGTGTGGGCGACCAGGGACGATCCGCGCGTCACCAGGATTGGCAGGTTTTTGCGCAGCACGAGGCTCGATGAGATTCCGCAACTATGGAACGTGCTGCGCGGAGACATGGCGTTTGTAGGCCCCCGTCCGGAGCGTCCGGAGTTCGTGCAGTGGCTCAGCCGGGAGATTCCCTACTATGACCTGCGGCACATGATTCGTCCGGGAATTACGGGTTGGGCGCAGGTGCGCTATCGCTACGGCGCCAGCCTGGAGGAAACCAAGCACAAACTCGAATACGATCTTTACTATGTCAAGCACCAGTCGATTGGACTCGACCTGCTCATCATGTTTGAGACCATCAAAACCATTATCCTGCGCAGAGGCGCCCAGTGAGAATCATTTTCTGGCTTTCATTAGCCGGCATTCTCTACACCTATGTGGGATACCCCGTGGTGATGTGGTTGCTCTCGCGGCTGCGGCCGCGGCCTTGGGCAGTCAGCCCCATCTTTCCCAGCGTGAGCATCGTGATGACGGTGCATAACGGCGTCATGATGCTTCCCGGCAAGATCGAGCACCTGTTGAGCCTCGACTATCCAAACATCAAAGAGATCATCGTGGTTACTGACGGCTCAACCGACGGCACGGCGGAATATTTGGCACACCAGCGCCATCCGCGCCTCACTGTCGTCATCCTTGACGAGCACAGCGGCAAGGCGGTTGCTGTCAATGCCGGCATGGCGAAGGCAACAGCGGACGTGATTCTCTTCCTGGATATCCGGCCAGAGATTTGGCCTCAGGCGATTCAGCGCCTGGTCAGCAATTTCGCCGACCCTAAGGTTGGCTGCGTGGCCGGGGAACTGATTTTGCGCAAGGACAGCCACGATAGCGCCACCGCGGCTGTCAGCGGGCTCTACTGGCGCTATGAAGGGTGGATCAGGACATGCGAGTCAATCTGCGGCTCCCCGGTCGGCGTCTACGGCGGCTTTTATGCGATTCGCCGCGAACTCGCCGTGCCGCAGCCCGCCGGAATGATCCTGGATGATATGTTCCAGCCGCTTTCCATCATTCGCCAGGGCTACCGGTCGGTCCTCGATTCACATGCTTACGTCTACGATACCTGGCCAACGAGAATTGAAGACGAGTTTCAACGCAAGGTACGCACACTGGCAGGAAACTTCCAGCTCTTCCGTCTTGCGCCGTGGACGCTGTCGCCGCGGAATCCAGTTTTATTTCAGCTTGTCTCACATAAGGTGATGCGCCTCGTCGTGCCTTATCTTCTGGTTCTGCTGCTTGTCTCCACACTGGCGCTATCAGGCGGTTCGCGCATTTACACGGCATTCTCCGTAATTCAGATTACCGGCTGGCTCGTAGCGCTTGCCGGCCTGCGCTACAGGATTCCCGTGCTGCATCGCATCGCAGCTCCGGCCAGCGCTCTGCTGGTGCTCAAAGCGGCAGCAGTCGCTGGACTTTACAAATTTCTCTTTACGCGAGGCCCGCTTTGGAAGATATGGATTTCTCATAAGAGGGCAGAGCGGGTTACAACTGCCGAAACAGCGAAACCCGTGCCGCCGGACCCCCTGGCGCCTGCCGCGGGAAATCATCAGGTGTAGAATTCATTTGTAGAGTTGCTTTGCGAGAGAGGAGTACAGGGCCATGATGAAAAACATGAAGGCGCTGGTCATCTTTACGTTGGGAGTCGTCGCGGGAGTAGGGCTTTCAGTGACTGGTTACAAACTCCACAAGCATATCAACATCAACAACGTTACGCTCAAGGCCCATCACCTCACAGACCACATGGCCTCAGCTCTGGATAAGGCGTTCGGAGGCAAGGTGAGGGCGGCTAGGCTGGAGCACGTTGTCGCGCCGGCGGCCTATTTTGCACCCGGCTCTATCTGGACACAGGATATAAGTCATGCGCCCCTCGATCCCCAGTCCTCCGCCATGATTGCCTGGCTCGCGGATGCAGGCGGATGGGGAAACAACAATAAGATGCATATCGATTTCAACATGCGTGTATTGCAGGCGGATGCCACTTCCCCCCATGTACGCTTTATAGGCCCGGGACCTAGTTCTGTTGATTCCGATCAGCTCTCGACTTTTCCTCTTCCTCCAGGCGGCGGCCTGGAGGGTCAGAAGGACTATCAGTGCCCATCTGGAGGGGACTGCCACCTAATTGTGGTCGATCGCAGCCACGGCAAGCTCTACGAAGCCTACCAGGCCAACTACGCAGAGAATGTTCTTACCGCGGGCCTAGTTGCAGTTTGGGACCTTAACCGGGTGTATCCACCGTCAGGACGCGGTGATCAATGCACAAGTGCGGATGCTGCTGGTTTTCCAATCGCACCATTACTTTTCAATGCCGACGAGATCGCCACAGGGAGCATCAACCACGCCATTCGATTTACTCTCCCCAATCAGCGAATGCGCGCGCACGTCTTTGTGCATCCCGCGACGCATGCGGGCGCTCCTCGCGGGCCGGTTCCCGCTCCTCCGATGGGCGCCCGCTTTCGCCTGAAAGCCTCGTACGATGTGTCACAACTGATGCCGGAGGCTCAGGTCGTCGCGCGAGCCATGCAGAAATACGGCATGTTCCTGGCTGACGGGGGTAATATCGCCCTCACCGCACAGAACGACGCAGACACCAAAGCAAAGTACGCAGATCTGGATTTCGATTCCCATTCATTATATGGCCTGAAGGTTACGGATTTTGAAGTTGTCGAGATGGGAACTCCGATCCACCTTACCTATAACTGCGTGCGGAATCCGTGAAACGGGGAGCCACAAAACCTCCTGCCGGAATTGACGCAATAACAGGGCACATGTCGGTGAGCGCTGCCAATCTGAAAACAACAGTGCTGAAGACAGCGAGGGGGATCGATGAATACCAAAGCGCAGAGCCGGCCAATTTATACGACGATTGGTGCCTGTGTTTTAGTCGGATTCCTTGTTTTTCTCTTTCATCTTCCTTTTACGCATAACAATTTGTTCTTCGATGACTACGCGGACTACATCAGGGCATCCGACTCTGCTTTTTTGCCTATTTGGCTGAATACGAATAGCGCTTCCCCTGTTGCTCTTTTCCGCCTGCGCCATGATCAATCTTTTCGCGCTCACCCATGGGATTATCTTTACATGGCAAAAGACAATGCCGCCTTGAGGCATTTTCATGGACCTGTCTTCTTTTATGCCCTGCACTTTGCCAGAAACATCTCGACCTCCGCACAACCAGCGATGCTTCTAACCTCCTTCGTATCTTCTCTAACTTGCATGTTGATCGTTCTTGCACTTCTTCACTTTACGGTACCTATGCCACTTGCAGTCCTCCTGGCGCTGCTTGCTGGAGTGCAGAGCCGCTACATGGAAGTCAGCGTCCTTCCGTCTCCGCATGCCTGGTACATGCTTTTCGCCCTCTGCTTTCTGTTCTTCTTCACTCGCTATCTTTTAACAACAAATTCTCAAGAACTTTATTTTGCAACGGTCGCTCTTGCCCTAGCCTTTGCGACCTTGGAATTCAGTGTTGAACTCATCGCCTGCATCCCGCTTGCCCTATGTCTCATTCCATTTTTTACCAAATGCTCGCTTCCTTTATGGCCAGCAGTTCGGAAGCCTGTCGGGAAAGCCGCAGCGCTCTTTCTGCTTATTACATTTCTTCTATGGCCAGGCGGATGGCTGCGGGGCGGATACCTTGAAGATTATGGGGTCTTGAGCGCTACAGTCGTCTTCAAGAATCATGCGGAATTTGGCGGCAAACTGACCGCGGGCGCACTTTATCAAATACTGTTTGCCGGTCACACTATGCTCTTACTGGTGACCGGCCTTTGCGCTGTTGGCATCACGATTCTCTTGGTTCGCCGGAGCATGTCAATTGCAACAATCGTTTTTGCCAGCTATAGCCTGGTCGCATTTGGACTTGGCATGGTTGCCCATTTTCGTTTAAACACATACATCTCAGAGTTTTTGCTGTTTCTTATAGTAACGGCTGGATTGGTGTTTGCGGATGTTGGGCACAACTTCTTTCACCAGGCATTCACCAGGCGAGTGTTTTTGTCTATGTTAGCTTTGGCGGTTGCTATAGGCTGTTTCACGGAGTGGCGAAAGCGCGAGACAAGTCTGGAATCTCGTCCCTGGCTTACGCCCATCTTCAACGGCATCCACGAGAAGGTTCCCGCTGGCGAAACCCTGCTTGTGACCGATGACTGGGAAGCGCTTTGGCTTTATCTCCCGCAATACCGTTTTGAACCGACAGCAGCAAAAAACAGCTCTGAGCCACGATCCAAATGGCGAGCGGCGCATATCCAATATTACCTCTTCGATGGAGCTGTGCCTGCGCCCACTGGCAGTTCTCAACTTGCAGTCTATTCGACTTATCCTGGCCGTACTGAGGTTCTCTGGAAGGCAGCAGAATAGCGTTTTCGTGTTAGACGACAGGGCATCTTCGTGCACGTCATGCAGCGTTATTCGAGGCACTGGCTTCGGCTTGAGAGGTTACATACCGGTACTCATGCATTTATTCCGCGCCAGGCTAGCGCGGTGTTTCGATAAAGTTCCATGTAGGACTTAACCATAGCTTGCAGTGTATAGTGCGAATAAAACGCTTCTTGCGCATTCGCCGAGAAGTGTGCTTGTTCAGCTTCACTGCTTGCCAGCCTCTGAATAGCTGCAGCCATACCGGCAGGATCAGATACCGGCACAGTGAACCCGGCCTGTGCCAGCCTCACAACTTCCGCCATCCCGCCCACGTCGGTTACGATAGCCGGTAGTCCCACAGAGAAGGCTTGCAAAAGTGATACGGGCAATCCCTCCGACTTTGATGACATGATGAAGGCATCGGCCGCGGAAAAAAACGGCGCTACGTCGAGTTGCTGACCCCAGAACGTAACTTGTGAAGATATGCCCAACTCCGCGGCCAGCCTCTCCAGAATCATGCGTTCGCCGCCATCGCCTACCATCCATAACCGCAAATCCGGCATGGACTGAAGCGCCAAACGAAAGGCATTCAGCAAGAGAGCGTGGTTCTTCACGGGCTCAAGCCGGCCAACATAAACCAGCGTGAATCCGCTTTTCGGAGGCCACTGTTCTTTCGCTACGCGTGATACCGGGTCTGTTCCGTTGTACACGCGCACAATCTTACGCGCCGGAACACCGTGCATGCTTTTCAGGTTGTTTGTGGTAATGTCGCAGACGCCGACAATCCAATCGCAGCAGGTGGCCGCAAGGGCATACTTCAACTCTGTAATAAACCTGCGTGGTGGCGCTACGAGGCTATGCCGCGTCGAAATAATGCTTGGCACGCCCGCCATCCGGGCTGCCATGGCCGCATAGACTGTCGGTGTTGGGTTATGAAGATGGACGATGTCAGGTTTTGACTCCTTGAAGATACGGAAGAAATTCCGCGCGGAGTCTGAAAAGTGCCGCCCTACGTTTGCCTGTACGGCGAAGCCTTCTGATCGCATCTGTTCGCCTAGCGGGCCAAGAGTCAGGACAGCGTAGACGCATGGGTCATGGCCTTGTTCTCGTTGCAGGCGGCACATCTGCGAGACAAGCGTCTCGGCACCGCCGATCTCCATACTGTCTACCACGTGAGCAATCTTCATCCAGGTATCCCGAACCTCCGACAGCGCCGTAATTGTCTGGCCTCAGTTGCTGACATGGATCGCGGCAAGCCGCATCAGTGCATCAAATTCACAGTTCGAAGCAGGATGTACATCAGCAAAATCAGCGATACAGCAAATCCGGCAGCATAGGGGACCATGCGCGACATCCGTAGGCGAGGAGCGATCATCCCTTGCCGCAAAGCCATCTCATAAACCACCTCTACCATGCCTCCCAACAGGAAAAAGGTCATGACATAAGCGCGCGAGAGAAACCACCCTGCAACCAGAAAGCCTGTAAACGAATAAACCAGCAAACGCCCAAGGCGGTTGACCTCCGCTTTGTCAATTGCTACAGTCATCCCTTTTATCCGCGAAGGGCGTTCCTCTTTCGTTATGTTCGGGTCTACATCCTTTACCCTTGCCGGAGAAGCAATTGCCAGGGCATCCCAGGCAGTGGAAAACAAGAACATGGCCCAGAATAATAGTCCCATCAAGCCAAGCTCTGCCGCGCAAACAACCAGCGAATTGTGCGCAGTATGACCGCAACCATCACAATTATCTGCAAAACTTCCTATACCAACACCGAAAAATGGATGAGTCTTCAGCATCTGCAAGCCGCTGCTCCAAAGCGCTGTGCGGTCCGATCCCGCATTGACTGAAATATCCCGCCCACCCGTGAAGTTCAGGGCCATGGCTACCGCGAACACTCCACCCGCAATCAGGAATGCGGGCAGAGTCCCAATGCGCCGCCGCGCCGCCATGCCTGCCACTACCAATATGGCTAGCAGGGCTCCGCGCGAGTGCGTCAGAAACATCCCAAACAGAAGAGCGCTCACGGGCAATAGCACAAATCCGATATTCCATAGAGTCCTCTTCGCGCGCCAGAAGATAAACAGCAGCGGAATCAGGCAAACGAGTATTTGGCCAAAGTCATTTGGGTCGTTGATGAGTCCCTGTCCTCTCAACCGATAAATCGTCTCTCCAGTTTCATTTTTCATTGCGAGGAGGTATGGGTGCTCCATATTCCAGTAAGCCGAACTGGCGCTCTCCACAGATCCTGCTTGAACGGGGCTGCTCTGTGAAACACCATGGCGCAGATCGAAGTACCCATGCGCGATCACAAACAGGCATACGAACAGCATCATCAGAACAATAATCTGCAGCTTCTTCTTCGAGGTGCAGTGCAGGCAGACAAGAAAATATGCAAAAGCATTCGGAATAAAACCCAGAAACGCTTGTACGGCTCCTCCGGCCCACAGCGCCGCACTAAACACGGACATAGAAGTTGCAAACGCCAACCCCATCAAAGCCAGAGTTTGCGGTGTTTTCAGAATGAATGATCGAGTCAGCTGAGGAAGCGATATAAGAAACAGAATAATTGCAAGAATCAACTCGACACGAGCCACCGCCAGCGGTCCGAACAGGACGCCAGGAGTGAGGTAATACGTAGAAAAATAGAGAATGCTAAAAACAAAGCCCATTGTGATCGTCTGATTGAAGATGACAGACATGATCAGGATAACCCAAACTGAAGCACTGGCTCCAAAGATTGCAAAATCCAGCCATTATTGAATATTGCATAACCAGAGCAATACTGAACGGTATTTAAACTGAATAGGTAAAGCCTGGCGCTCTACAACAAGGGAAGCGCAGCGACGGCAGCGATTAATATGCCGGTTTTCGGCCGATAAAATCTATTGTTGTCGCCGCAAGTTCCTCTTTCGAGAAATGATCAAACTGAGGAGCGATATGCAGATGAGCCAGCGCTTCCAGTGTTCCGGGGCGAACGTGAGTCCTCTTGCTGATTATTTCAAAACCATCCCGTATTGCCAGGTCCACGAACTCCGGCGCACGCAAGCGGTTCTGGTATTGGATCGGGTTGTTCCAAAGCCTCCATTCGCGCTCCTCGTATTGCAGAAAATTGATGAAAGATATCGACTTGTCAAAAAACGCATAGTGGTCATTGCAGCCAACATTATGCAAGACCAATCCCCCGGGCTTGAGCACCCGAAAACTTTCTAGCATCAAGCCGCGGATTATTTCCCGTGGCACGTGTTCCAGCACGCTATTGGAGTAAACAAGATCGACAGAGTCAGGCTGCAATCCGGTGGATCTTCCATCAGCTGGCGCGTAGTACTCGATGCCGCAATTGCCGAGTAGCTGATCCAGATTCTTTAACTTGTGCAACTCCATGAGCCGCGCATGAACAGCAGCCGGGTTCTCTCCTGCCAGTTCCGCAATTCTGGGGACATGTTTACAGAGGCTGCCGAGAAGCCGAAAAGTTTCCGACTCGTCCAACAAACGAACAATATCGAAAGTCGCAATCGAACGTGCTCCTGCCAGAATAAAGCAAATGGGAAGCGCCGGGTGCCAGCCAGTCCCGATTTCGACAAGCCGTTTTCCGCGTACGCGAAAGCCCACATCGGACAGGTAGCCCATGGTAGTAGCCCAATCTGAGATTTTGCCAGCCACATGCCCGTCAAAATCTTTCAATTTACCAACGACGTGCTGAAGCCGCGTGTTAAGCCTCACGCCTCCAGGTACCAGGCTTAAACCTTTTTGAAGTAATCCCTTCACTCTCCAGTCCACTGTTTGCTCCATACTCGACACCAGCCGAGAAAACTGAATGCCTTTGATGCTTAAGTCTGCTGATTTTAGCTGGCTCTACACTCCATGTCAGACCCAGAATATCAGGAAGTATTTTCATATTGTGTCAATAATAATCAGCGCCATCTCCTATCTGTCCGCCTCCTGGTATTCGAAGTAATCGTTACAACGCACCATCAATCGGATCAAACACGTTTCCATGCAGACTCAATCATAATCGACAAAATCGGGACGCACCAGCACTTTCGCGCCTGTTGCATAATATACAAATCATGGCGCAGATTGCGAGTTGAATGCCGGAGTCTCTTCCTGGGCTTTGACACTGGCAGGAACCGTAAAGGATACTCATATCTGGTGATTGGTTCATAGCGCAGGCGCCGCGGAAGGCCAAAAACCGAAAGGTAAACTTTATCTGATGAAGCTTCCTCGACACGCGGAAATTTGGCTTGCGCCGTATTTAAAAGACCGGCTACGAAGAAGTATGCGGTCAGGAAAGCCAAAGCGCGCCTGGGTAGCCATCACCGATCACTACGAACCATTGGGCATGGGAGCATCCATAGAAACAGCGCTTAACCGCGTTGCGCAGTGGCGCGAGAAGTGGCCGCGCATTGCGGATGACGCTCCCCGGGACAGCGCCAGCCAGCGTCCTCAATATAGCTTTTTTTTTCCACAGGAGGAGTACCGACGTGAGCTACTCGATGGGATAGCAGAGATGGTCCGCCTGGGCGTTGGCGACGTAGAAGTACATTTGCATCACGAAAACGAACAGCGGGAATCATTCATCCAGAAAATCACGGATTACTGCCGCCGACTGACTTGCGATCACGGCCTGCTACGACAGCAGGACGGCCGCATAGTCTTCGGCTTCATCCATGGCAATTGGGCGCTGGACAACTCACGCCCGGATGGCAAGTGTTGCGGCCTCAACGGAGAAATCGCATTGCTGCGCGATCTGGGATGCTACGCCGATTTCACCATGCCGTCCGCGCCCTCAGCAACCCAAGGGCGCGTCGTGAACCAAATCTACTGGTGCACGAGCAATTTCGATGATCGTCCCAGATCTTTCGACAACGGGATCGAAGCCACCGCCGGCGGCGGCAGGCGCGGTGACCTGCTGATGATCGCCGGACCGCTCGGCCTGCGCTTCGATGGACTGCTGATACCCCGCCTGGAAACCGGAGAGCTTGCCGGTTACGCCCCCTCGACGCCTTCTCGGGTACGCCGGTGGTTTGATTTGGCTCCCACAATCGGCGAAGATATTTTTATAAAGCTCTACGCCCACGGCGCAGCGGAGTGGAATCTCAAGCCGCTGTTGAACGGCGATCTTGCCAACCTGTTTGGCTGGCTGGCAGAAGAGGCATATCTAAGAGGCATTGAGATTCACTGGGCAACAGCATGGCAAATGTACCAAGCGGCAGCGGCGAGAATTCAAGACCATAATTCAGCTTCTGCTTCGACCACTTATATTCCAGGGTCAAGGTCATGAATCATTTACGGGGACAGTTCATCAACACTACGATGTTTTCTGGCGCAATAAACGAGTTATTGCATCCGCCTGATAATCAAATTCCTTTTCTCGACGGTCTGCGCTCTATTGCCATCCTGTTGGTAATCAGCCAGCATCTTAGCAATCAATTCGCGGCCGCTTACGGTTCAAATGTATATTCCCGTTTACCTTTTGTAGCTAACGGATGGATAGGAGTTGATCTCTTTTTTGTTCTTAGCGGTTTTTTTATAGGGGGTCAGTTATGGAAAGAGCTTCGGGACAGCGGCTCGGTTCGTGTAGGCAGATTTGTGCTACGCCGAGGATTTAGAATTTGGCCATTGTACTTCTTTACATATATTTGCATTCTGACAATTACTCTCGCTTATGGCAATGGGGCTTCAGCAAAGGAGTATGGCTGGTCGGATCTTATCTTCATTACTAACTTTCATAACCGCGGCCTGGTTATGGGAAGTTGGTCTTTATGCACCGAGGAACAATTTTACATTGCTGCGCCGCTTGCATTGTTTATTGGCGCGCACTATATACGGTCGATCCGTATATACCGCCGATGGCTATGGGGCTTGCTACTTTGTGTGCCCATACTGCGAACCGTTATATGGATTCATTCTACTGGCCATTTCTTTCAACATAGCACTGAAGTGTTCGCACCACTGTACTACAGTTCTCTCACTCATTGTGATGGGCTTATTATGGGGATGATCGTTTCCAATCTTTGGGTGTCGCGTGATAAGCCAACTCCCAGATTCGTAACACCAATATATTGGGTTGCTGTGTCGGTCGCACTATTAATCGGATTACATCAATTGCAAAAGGAAATATTTGATTTCACTATATTGGCGTTTCTATTTGGCTCGTTCGTATGGCTCGGTGTGCAGAGCAGGTCAGCAATCTTCAATTCTCGATTATTTTATTGGATATCGAGATTATCCTATGGTATGTATTTGAATCATGAATATATGTGTCCCTGGATCGTATATACAGTTATTCTCAGGTTGCCATTCCGTGCACATTTTCCAGTCCTCACCAACATTTTGGGCGTCCTCTTGATTATCATATGTTCAGTTGCAATTGCGCTTATAACATTCTGTTGTGTGGAGCACCCCTTTCTTAAAATACGAAAAGTTGTCTTGGAGGCCAGCCGGTGACTCACATGAATGTTTTGCTGGTCACATATTCATTTCCTCCTGCTGGAGGAGTCGGAGTTCTGCGCGCTGCAAGTCTCGCACGCTACTTCCCCGCGGAAGGAATCCGACTTGACGTACTCACGACGCACAACGCGTCAGCGGTGGGCTTTGATCCTGCGTTTCTCAAATCTATTCCTGCTGAAATCAATATTTATCGCACCCTGACGCTTGACCTTCCGTTTGGCATCAAAAAGTGGATCAAAAAGCTGGTCACGGGAGGAATAACCCATAGCGATACAAATCCCGCCGCCAAGTCGACAGGCAAGACAAGTCTCCTGAAAAGATTTCTGCAGGATGCACTGCTGCCTGACCCGCAGGTGGCGTGGCTCCCAGTGCTCGTCCGCTATGCGCGCAGCATTATCAGGAAGCGAGACATTGACCTCGTTCTCATCACTGTGCCGCCGTTCTCCTGTGTTTTGCTGGTTGAAAAACTACGCAAGACTTTTCCGCACATGCCTATTGTGATCGATTTTCGGGACGAGTGGCTTTCTTCCACCATCGACCTCGTAAGCTTCAGCCGGAGTCAGCGCGCGGTGAAGTCAGCCCATGAGGCAGAAGCAAGCGCCGTGAAAAATGCGACTGCCATTGTTACGGTTACCGAGGCGGCACAGCGCAAGATGCGCGCGCGTTATCCGCAGGAGCCAGGCAACAAGTTTCAACTTATCCCCAACGGATTCGACGCCACAAGGATGCCTGCCTCCATGCGCTCGCCGGTAATGAGGCCTGCAGACAAGATCGTGCTTACATACGTCGGCAGCATTTACGGCTCAACTGAACCCACTTCGCTGGTCCAGGCGCTGCAATCACTGCCGGACGAACTGAAGTCTCGCTTCAGACTTCGTTTTATCGGCCACATCGAAGAGCCTCGCTTTCGTAAAGTACTTCTGCAATTGGGCGATATGGTGGAGTTGAAAGGTTATCTTCCGCAAGACGAAGCCCTGGCTGCGATGAACGAAGCCGATTATGCGCTGCTTATCACTCACGATCCATTGAATGTAGCGGCCAAGTTCTATGATTATGTTGGCGCCGGCAAGCCCATACTTGCCACTGTTCACCCCCAGGGAGAAGTGCGCCGTCTACTGGAAGAGATGCGGGCTGGTTGGTGGGCCGGCAGCCGCGATGTTGCGGGTATCCGCCAGCTCTTTATCGATGCCGCCGCACGCGGAAATGCGCTTGGCACTGTGTTTCAGCCCGATACAGAAAAGATCGCGCAGTACGAGCGCAAGGTTCTCGCGCAGCGCTACGCCGCGCTTCTCCACTCCATCGCAGGTAAACAGTGCGACGACGACTCACATACTCTGGCAGGCATGCCGGCCAATTCAGGAGAGTAGTCTTGCTCAGGATCGCGGTAGTAACCCGGTATTTTCCCAGCTCCGCGGAGCCCTGGCAGGGGCGTTCAGCCTATCAAACGCTTCGGGTGCTTGCTCGCGAGGCCGATGTTCAAGTTTTTTACCCCAACGCGGTTTATCCATTTCTGCTCAAGCCGAGCAGCCGGAGTTATGGCAAGCTTGACGCTTCTTATTGTCCGTCCGATGTAAAGACGAGCTACTTCGACTATCCCGCACTGCCCTTACTCTCCCGGCCTTTCAACGGATGGATGGCCGCCCGCGCTCTACTGCCGCATGTGCGCCGGTTTGAGCCCGATCTGATCTTCAGTTGTTTTCTTTATCCAGACGGTTATGCCGCGCTCAGAATCGGCAAGGCTCTAGCGGTTCCTGTGGTTGTTCTAAGCATTGGCTCCGACATCAACAGAATTGGCGATCCGATTACTGCCATGCACACGCGTACCGTCCTGCGCGAAGCCGATACTGTGGTTACAGTCAGCGGTGATCTGCGCTTGAAGGCTGTGGCCATGGGTGCTCCGGCTGAGAAAACCCGTACCGTAGTCAACGGTTGCGACCTTTCCATCTTTCATGTCAGAGATCGCCTTGAGGCGAGACAAAAGCTCGACATCGACCCGGCGTCGCAGGCCGTCGTATACATCGGGCGCATGGATGTGAAGAAAGGTCTTCGCGAGTTGGTCGAGGCGGCAGCATTACTGCGTCCAGAGCGCCCGAACCTGCACGTGTATCTGGTCGGCGAGGGACCTGACAGGCCCATCATCGAGAAAGCCATTCAGGCCCACAACGCCGCTGGCTACATCCACGCACTGCCCGGTTGCGCTTTTGATGATGTAGCCGGCTGGATGGCAGCGGCCAACCTGGTCACACTGCCAAGTTACATGGAAGGATGCCCCAACGTGGTGCTTGAGGCGCTGGCCAGCGGCAGGCCCGTGGTTGCCACAAATGTCGGCGGCATTCCCGAGATCATGAACGAGGCGTGCGGCAGGCTCGTGCCTCCTCGCGATGCCGGAGCGCTGGCCCAGGCTCTTGCATCAGTTTTGGATAGAACTTGGGACGCCCAGGCTATCTCTGCTTACGGTAGCCGAAGTTGGGATGCGGTAGCGGCCGAGTTGTTGGAGATTTTCGAATCAGTTATGTCTGGCGGCTCGAAAGGTAACAAATGATGACTCTGCGCAAAGCCGGCCGATGGATGAACCGCCTGCTCACATTCATCGGGCTCACCACCGTGCTGGTGCTTTTCACCCCCATCGTCTCGTGGTGGACGCAGGCGTACTCCGGCCCTATTGAGCAACCCAAAGGCGACGTTCTAATCCTGCTGAGCGCCGCGGCCGACGACAAATATGGCGGCATCTCGTATTCGTCCTATTGGCGCGCGCGACAGGCGCTTTTTGCATGGCAAACTGGCGGCTTCAGCAAGATTGTGATTTGCGGTAGCGGCGACGCCGGCATCCTCGACTTCCTGATCGCCGATGGCATTCCACGCGAAGCCTTCGTCATCGAGCCGAGATCCATAAGCACACGCGAAAATGCCCTCGAGACAGCGCGCCTAATCCAAAACCTGCCCGGCAAGAAGGTTTTGCTCACCAGCGATTTTCATATGTACCGCGCGCTTCACGCCTTCCGCAAGGTGGGCATAGAAGTCGCGCCCATGGCGGTACCGGATGTGCTTCATTCCACCGAGCATTTGAAGGGGCGCTTCTCTGCCTTTGAGACCATGCTGGCTGAATCCGCCAAAATCGTCTACTATGCCGCCCAAGGCTGGATATAAGACTTTTACTCTGGTTTCGCTTCAACGTGGGCGTCTCGCAGCTTGTAAAGCAGCGATCGGTAACTGATATTCAGCCATTTGGCAGTCTTGCGGCGACTCCAGCCATTCGCCTCCAGCACCTTCAGAATGATCTGCCGCTCCAGATCCTGCGTGGCCGCCCGGGTGACCTCTTTCAGGGAGATGGGGCTGGACAGATCGATCTCCGTGTCCAGCCGAGTCGAACTGACCGGGGGAGACGCAACAAGATCCGCGGCCAGGACCTCTTCGTTGCCGATCAAAACGTAGCTGCGAATTATATTTTCCAGTTGCCGGATGTTTCCTGGCCAGTTGTATCGCTGCATCAGGCGCATCACCTCTCGCGAGAGCGGCTTCGGATTGCTGCGAAACGTCTTCGCATGCAGCTCTAGAAAGTAGTCAGTCAGCATCGGCAGGTCCATCGCACGTTGACGCAGCGGCGGCAACTCAATAGTCACGGCGTTGATCCGGTACAGGAAGTCCAGCCGGAAACCGCCATCCTCAACTTTTTGCCGCAGGTTTTGGCTGGCGGCGCTGATCAGTCGTGTGTTGACGGTTTTCGACTCTTGCCCCCCAACCCGCATGAAGCTGCCATCCTGAAGCAACTGCAGCAGCTTGGCCTGAATGGATAAATCCAGATCGCCAATCTCATCCAGAAACAGGGTGCCCATATGCGCCTGTTCCACGCGGCCGCGCTTGGTCGCATAAGCTCCGGTGAATGCGCCCTTTTCATAACCGAAAAGCTCAGACTCAATCAGAGCATGCGGTATCGCAGGGCAGGCAACCTTGATCCAGGCGCCCTTTGAGCGATTCGAGTTCGCATGCAGCAGCTTGGCAAAGACCTCCTTGCCCGTACCGCTCTCTCCTTGCAACAACACGGCGATGGTTGTCGAGGCAACTCGCTCCAGTTTCTCGCGAGCCGCGGCCATCAAGGAGGATTGCCCAAAGATCACCTCACTCGGTGGCAGATTGCGGATATCGACTGTTTCATGAGCGTGTGCCTGAGGCATGGTCTGTCCGATCTCAGAAAGAGGTTCAAAGTAGTTACTGCAACTAAACGGCCAAACGATAATATTACGGTAACTATTATAACGCACATCGGTAACCATGCTCAGTAGGTGACTGTGCCCAAATGGGTAATTTTACTGATTTGATTACCAATTGTTAGACGTGAGTATGTAAATATTTGCGCATAAGTGCGAATCAATTACCACTTGTCGGTGTACTATGGGGAATTAGTAGCAAATATTTTCCATCATTGAGGGAGTGAATCCTCCCCTTCCCTCTTCACGAAGTGAGGTCTCTATACCGGGCGGAAGCTGACTGGATTGCACTGTTAAACACCGCAAGAATAGTTGACCTATCTTCAGAATGGCCATGAACCGGGGAGGTTGTCTCTCAGAAAAGGATTCGACAAGAGGAGAAACCGGGGTGGTGAGCGATCCATCAGGAGCGGCCGAGAAAATGAAGAGCAAGCGCAAACCGCGTATCGCGGCTCTTGACCCGGATTCCGCAGTCCTAAATTACCTTCAGCGCATTCTCTCTGACCGGTACAGCGTGAGCCTCTTTACTGAGTCGGCGGAACTGCTCCGCAGCTTGAACGATGCTCCCCCGCCCGAACTGCTCTTGATGGACTGGCACATTGACGGAGACGGCGCCGGGCAGTACGCGCTCGGCCTGCTTACAAAACTTCGTTCCTCCAGACCAACGTTTCCGATTATTCTGCTCACCTGCTCAACCGAATTGAATGAAGTTATGGCGGCCACGCGCATGGGCGCCGCAGACTTGATTCTCAAGCCTTTCAGGAAAACTGACATCGATCAGGCTGTGCATTCGTGCCTCTCGGAGGCCGGCAAAGTGCGAGACGGCGGTGACGACGAGATAGAGGAAATTCCCCTCGATGAGGAAACATCGTTTGTCAGGGCGAGCAAGCGCATGCGGGAGATAGAATCCCAATGCCGGCTGGTGGCGCGCGCCGATATTCCGATCCTGATTCTGGGAGAGAGCGGCACCGGCAAGGAAGTCGCGACCCTGTTCATTCACAAGATGTCGGCCCGCAGCCAACGCAGCTTCATGAAGGTCAATTGCGCGGCCATGCCCGCCGATCTGCTGGAGAGTGAACTCTTCGGTTATGAGCCGGGCGCGTTTACCGGAGCGATCAAGTCCAAGCCCGGTAAATTCGAAATTTGCAACGGCGGCACCATCTTTCTGGACGAGATTGGCGAGATGCCTGCGGTTTTGCAGGCCAAACTTCTGCAGGTTCTTCAGGATGGGAGCTTCTCCCGCCTGGGCAGCCGGTCCAGCGTCAAAGTCGATGTGCGCGTGATTGCCGCAACTAACATTGACATCAAAGCGGCTATTGCGCAAAAGACCTTTCGAGAAGACCTTTACTACCGTTTGAATGGCTTTACGCTGAAGATGCCCCCGCTGCGCGAGCGCGTCGAGGAGATTCCCATCCTGGCGCGCCACTTCATGCGCAAGGTGGCCGAGAAGTACGATTGCGCGCCCTTGCCGATTTCCTCTGCGTTCATGCAGGCTCTCAAAAGCTATTTATGGCCGGGCAATCTTCGCGAGTTGGAAAATACCATCAAGCGCTACCTCATACTGGAAGATGAGCATGCCATCATCAATGAACTGATCTTCCAGCCAGGCGCGGAATCGCCGTCGGCTGGCGGGGAAAACGCCGGCGGCAATGGTAGCTTGAAGCATCTTGTACGAAGTTTGAAGGGCGGAGCGGAATCCGCCGCTATCGCAAGAACATTGGAGAGTACCGGATGGAATCGAAAGGCAGCCGCAAGCGACCTGCAAATAAGCTACAAGGCTCTGTTGTACAAGATCAAGCAGTACAATCTCGCGCCGCCGCACAAGCAACTCGTCCGAAACCCGGATCACCAGGCATAGCTTCGCGAGCAAGCGCCCCTGGTTCACCGCCCGGGGAAAAGGTAGTGATCCAGCTCGGATCGAGGTCGATTAAGGGGTACATCGATTCCCCGGCCTGGAGCGACGTGGAGGAGTTGTTGCGCAGCGACTCCCAAAGGCCTGCGGAGACCTTCAAGATACGCCTGCTCCACTCGAATACCGTCAAGACTGTATCAGCCAAAGATATCAAGGCAATATTCTATGTAAACAGTTTTGAGGGAGACTCGAATCACCAGCATCTCAACTTTCACGATCGCGCGCCTGTCGTCGATGGGATCTGGATGCGGTTGCAGTTTATCGATGGCGAAGTCATGGAAGGGATCGTCTGCAACTCGCTTCGCTATCTTGTGGATCCAGGCTTCTTTCTGCTTCCCACCGACCCCGATAGCAACAACCGGCTGGTGTATGTGCGCAAGAACAAGCTCGCTGGCCATCGCATCCTCGGTATGCGCAAGCTTTAATCGACCCGTTCGACCAGCAGAACCTGCTCGTCGTTGTCGACCTCCTGGAACTTGACCTCGATGATTTCGCGGCGGCTGGTAGGCACATGCTTGCCGACGTAGGTGGCCTCGATGGGCAGCTCGCGATGGCCTCGGTCGATGAGCACGGCCAACTGCACGCGACGAGGCCGCCCGTGATCGAACAACGCATCGAGAGCAGCCCTGGCCGTCCGGCCGGTGTAGAGCACGTCGTCGCACAGCACCACATCACGACCCTCCACGTCGAAGCCGATGGCGCCTGGGGTAACCACCGGGCGAACATCCGCAGTCGTCAGGTCGTCGCGGTAGAACTGGATGTCAAGAATGCCGGTATCGACCGGGTGCTTCTCGATGCCGGAGATCAGCTTTCCCAGCCTTTCGGCCAGTGGAACGCCACGGCGTTTGATGCCGACCAGGGCCAGGTCCTTACTGCCATTGCTCTTTTCCACGATCTCGTGGGCCAGGCGCACCAGGGTGCGTTCGACCTCGGAGGCGGACATCAGCCTGCCCTTGATGCGCATGGAGGATTTACTTTTGGCTTCGCTCATGGGTTTTCTCGCTGCCTGGCTGTCACAGCAGCATCTTACAGCCGGCTTCTCGTTGGATGATACGAGGGTTTCGTGCCTGTGAGCAAGTTGTCAAGAAAAAAACGGAATCGAAAGGGCTTAACAAGCTGGAATTCCGGCCTTGCGGGGCCGGAAATGCTATCTGCGGGCACTTAACAGGCCCTAGAGCTCCGGCTGACGCGTTCGGCCTGCCAGCCTCGCACCAAAGGCGCCGCCCGCAACCGCAAATAACAGCAGAAAAACCGAACTGAAAATAAGACCGAGGACCACGTTACCGGCTTTACCCTCCGGCGTGAGCATCATGGCATGGAATCCTGCCTGACTGGCCTGCAACTTGGCCATATCCTCCGCTGCCAGCCACGAACTCCACTGTTGAATCATCTGTAGATTTGTCTGATAAGAGGCATCGGCAGAGTTTTTCCACTGAGCGTCCATCTGGCTGGATTGATGAAGCAGAAACCGCTGAACAAACAGAGCGAGGCTGCTGACACCAAAAGCCAGCCAACCGGCCAGCAAACCGGTGACCAGGCCGATGCGGGCGCCGGCCCCGAGGGTGATCCATGCCGGCCGCTGGCTGCGCATGTAAAGCACTACCGCCCAAACGCCCGCGGCCGTCATCCACAACATTCCCAGAGCGACGAGAGGCGATACACCGCTCGACAGAAGCCCGGCGGGAACCGCCAGCAGCATAGCCGCACGCAGAGCCGGCTTCCAATCGACGCTGCCCGCATCCCGATCTGCCCCTTCCCAGTGTGCCGGCGGAGTCTGCCCAGGCGTAACGTCGGTCGGGTACACCAGTTGCGGCAGGCCGCAGAGAGGACAATAGCAGTTCTCGGCCAGGATGGTCTGGTGACAACGGGTGCAAGTGACTTCCATACATCTATGAGCCTATCGTATTCCACCGCCGCACAGGCAATGCAAAACATTGAGCCGCTGGAAATGGATTCCAGCGCATAACTTGTCCAGCATTTTGTAAGGGAACTATACGAGTATGTATGGGCTGGGGAGCAACCCCGCCTGCCGGACCGTTCGGCCGCTATTTCGTGACTGGATGCACCCTGTGGCGCTCTTTGCGCGCGCGAAGCAAAACGAGATAATGCCTGAGGGGGATAAAGGTCCGCTCGTCGCAATTCCGGCAGCGCGCCGGCAGGCGCAAGAGGATCAATTGCGTCAGATCCTGCGTCCGAAAACGCGAGATGCGAAAATTAGAAAAACCGCAAACACGGCAAGATAGTGCCATTCCATCCTCCAGCCTGGAACGTAAGCGATACAAATTCCGGCGAATAAGCAGAAATGTGCCTTTTGCCCTTTGAGTCTTACGGGTGAATTGAACAACGCCTTGGGGAAGAAGTGCTCTTGTAGGTTATTCTCGCACAGAAACACAAAAAACACATAAAAAAGAGAAATATCACTGCTTGCCGGTGGCGGCTGGGACGAGCTTTGCGCTCACGATGGCCTCGGCAGCGGCCAGAACTTCTTCCAGCGTCATATGGGTCGAATCCAGCAGCACAGCGTCCGGCGCCGGCTTGAGAGGGGAGTTGGCGCGGTTGCGATCCCTCAGGTCGCGTTCTCTCAGATCGCGAATCACTTCTTCGGGTTGCTGAGCCGGCTGGGAGCCTAACTGATCGTAGCGGCGCATACCCCGCACCTCGGGGGCCGCATCGAGAAAGATTTTGACCTCGGCCTGTGGAAAAACCACAGTGCCAATGTCGCGACCCTCCATGACTACCCCGCCCTTGGCGCCCATCTGCTGCTGCAGGGAGACCATCCAGGCGCGAATGGCGGGCCATACGCTAACCCGGGAAGCGGCTTCGGTAACAGCTTGATTGCGAATCAGGCCGGTCACGTCCTCGCCATCGAGCAGGACACGATTTTCCTCCTCGCCTGGTTCCAATTGGATCGAGGTACCGGAGGCAAGGTCTTCCAAGCTCTTACTCTCTTCCAGGGGGATGCCCGCCCGCAGTACCTTGAGAGCGAAGGCGCGGTACATGGCCCCGGTCTCCATGTTCAGCAGGCCGTAGCGCTGGGCAAGAAAGCGGGCAATGGTGCTCTTTCCCGCTCCGGCAGGGCCGTCGATGGCGACGATGATCTTATGAGCCGGTTGGTGTGAACCGACGGATGGGGCACTCATCCGCGCTTCTTTGTTCCGTGCCTTGACCGGGCAGCCAGGCCAAACCTCTTGCTGCTGCCAGCCTTTGAACTGGCAGCCAGGGCGGGCTTCCGGCTGCTGACGAAGTGAGCAGGCCGCGAGGCCTTCCGAGAGATTGTCCCAGGCTTGCTGGCGGTTTTGCTGCCGTTGGGATGTACCTTGCGTTGGCTTCCATTTCGCTTGGTCCATGCTGGCGCGGCCGCCTTGGCGGAATGCGCACCGGAGGCGGTTGGGCGAGATGCCGGCCTGATTTTTCCGTTGGAGCCGTTCCCGTTGGCAGGACCAGCGCCAGCATGCCGGACCAGACGGCTACTGGAAGCCGACTGCGCCGGCTTGCGATCCCGGGAGTGCGTTGCCGGACGGCTGAAATGAGGCCGCGCCGATGCAGATTCACCGCTCACAGCAGGTTTGCGCGCGACAGGGGCATGAGGCTCATGAGGCTCTGCTGGCTTTTGCGGCGTGGCCAGGGCTGGAGTAGCTGACGATCTCTGCCTTGCCGTAGAAGATTCCTGCAACTCCTCATCATGGGAGCGCAGAAAATAGGCCGAGGCCGGAATGGATGCTCTGGCGTAGATCGTAGGAGGGGGGGCGAACTCCGGAAGCGTGCCAGCGACATAGTAGTGCGGAGCTTGCCCCAGCGAGAGAGTGTGCACTTGGCGCGTGGCTACCAGGCCGCGCAGCACCTCTCTGACCTTGCTGCGCGCCGTAAGCGGGGCCAGAAAAAGCTCAACATCTTCCATGCTGGCGGCGATTACCGCTTGCAGATAGATAGAGGCCAGCACAGAGATAGCCGTTACCTGAGAGGTGGAGGCGCCTTCGGCAATGGCTTTCTGGAAACGCAGGCGGAGCAGTTGCCACTGGGGAGCATGACCGGGAGCGGAAACAACGGGGATGATGCGCAGTTGTTGCCAGAGCTCGGTAATGGCGCGCAAAACGGCTGCTTCTGTTACTTCCCTGCCTAACGCACGCGTGAGTTTGCCAAGGGTCGTGTCGCCGCCCGTCTCCAGCAGCTTGTAAGCCTGGATAGCCAGTTGCGAAACCTGGCGCGAACCCGTCAGTTGCGGGGTGCGGCGCCAGTCGCGGTCGCCGCGCAGGGCATAGACGTAGGGCAGAACCCAGCTTGCCACCACAAAGTCCGGAGCCTCGCCGGGCAGCCCCAGCAAGTTCAGACGCACGACCACGCCGTCTGTCTCCAGGCGTACCAGCAACTCTTCAGCTAAGGCAATGTGTTCACGGCTGGGCGCGGGATCGCGCCTGCCGGCTACAGCTTCAACAAACGATGGCGCAATGGAGGAAGAAAACTGCCGCTTGGGTAAAAAGAGACACAAACCCGTCTCCTCAATCCATGTCCGGGCATCCTCCAGGCAGAGTGTCCCGTGACCATTCAGGCGCATCCGTTCGGTGCGCGATGCTTCCAATTGTTCCGATGTCAAAGAAAAACCTCGCTTCCAGGCTGGCATTTAAGCCGGGCTGCCCCTTCCCCTAAGAGGGAGGCTGGCCACCTTCCACCACATTTAAATCCGATGGAAGGCCCGCTGGATCTCCTTCCAAGAATACAGTAAAGCGATTGGACGTCCATGCGGGCAACTGGTTGGGTGGCTCGTATTCGCTAACTCTAAGAGTAACCATTCTATACGTGCCGGGTCAAGAGGCGTATTGACCTTGATGGCTGAATGACAGGCAATGGAGGCGGCTATGCGTGTGCGAAGAACCGTAAGATCTTGATTCTGAGTTGGTTCGTTCGAATCTGCACTGGATTGCTCGATGACCTCGGTCAACATCCGTTCCAGAGCCGCTCCCTCCAGCCCAACCGGGGCGGCTTTTACCGCAAGCGTTTGTGGGCCAAAGGGTTCTGCTTCGAAACCGTTGCGCTCCAGCTCCTCTGCGATCCGCGCAAAAACCACCATTTGCGATGCTTTGAGTTCCACCAGAAGGGGCATGAGTAATCTCTGGCGCATAACCCGTTCAACCTGGCGTTCCTTCAATATTTTTTCAAAAAGAATTCGTTCGTGTGCCACATGCTGGTCGATAATCCACAGTCCGGCATCGCTGGTGGCCAGTATGAATGATTCGCGCAATTGCCCCAACGGTCGGAGCGAACCTAGCTGGTTGAGGTTAGTAGCGGCCTGCTCAGCCTCAACCAGTGCCGTTTCCATCGCTGGATTGGTGCTAGGCGTGCCGCCTGGGCTTGGAGAGCAGTCGCCAGCGGGTGGCAGGCTGGTCGGCTGGAAAAGCGCCACTGCGGCCTCGCCCCATGCTTGCCGGTTTTCCCATCCGATGGGCTGGAAGCTCTGGGGGGCAAAAGGCAACTTGCCGGGAACGGGCGTAGGAAGGCTTGGCATCAGCGCAAAGGCATCGGCGTCAGCCCTGGCGGCCTGGAACGCGTCGGGATCAGAGTCGGGCGGCAGAGGCAATGGCTCACCATCTGACGCACCGGGCAGGTGCGATGCAGCCGGCGGCATCAGTGAAGGGCTGGCGACAGGTGCGGAGTCCAGTGAGGCCAGAAAACCGGCGGCAGGCCGCGCTTTGACCAGCGCGGTGCGTAGGCTGTCGCGAACAAAGTCGTGAATCAGGCTCTGCTGGCGAAAGCGGACCTCGGTTTTAGCCGGGTGTACATTTACATCCACCTCCTCGGGCGGCATTTCCAGAAAGAACAGCACCACCGGGAAGCTGGTAGGCGGAATCACGTTACGGTAGGCTTCCGTGATGGCGTGCATCAACAGCCGGTCGCGTATAAGTCTTTTGTTGACAAATATATAGATCGAGTTGCGGTTGAGCTTTTGCAGTTCAGGCTTGGAATAAAAGCCGGTCAGCCGTAGAGTGCCAGGGACGCGGGCTGGCTGCTCTGAATCCTTCTTCCACGGTGGCTGCTGAGGCAAGCCGGTGTGTTCCAGCGGGAGTTCGGCAGCCATTGGAAGCAGTTGGGCCAGCGTGTCCTTGCCGAAGATCTGATAAATACGCTCTGCCGTCCGTGCTACCGGCGGCGCGTAGACGACGGTGTGGGTAGCCGAGAGCAGCTCGAAGTGCTTTTCCGGATGGGCCAGCGCGTAATGGGTCACAAGCGCCGTCACGTGGGCCAGCTCGGTCGATTCGGCGCGGAGAAATTTGCGGCGGGCCGGTGTGTTGAAGAAAAGGTCGGCGACGGCGAGCGTTGTGCCGCGCGGCAGGGCTGCGTCCTCCACGCGGAGTATCTTTCCCCCGGCGATCTCCAGCCGGGTTCCGGCGGTTTCGCCGTCCGCGGAGGACCCGGTGGCCGTTTCCAGCGTGACGCGGGCCACCGAGGCAATGGAGGGTAGCGCTTCGCCGCGAAATCCCAGGGTCGAAATGGAGAGCAGATCGTCGACGGTGCGGAGCTTCGAGGTAGCGTGGCGCTCGAAGGCCAGCAGGGCGTCGTCGCGGCTCATGCCGCAGCCGTCGTCGCTGATGCGAATCAGCCTGCGGCCGCCGGCCTCCACCTCGATGCGGATGCGGGTTGCCCCTGCGTCCAGGGCGTTCTCCAAAAGTTCTTTTACGACCGAGGCAGGCCGGTCCACCACCTCGCCGGCGGCGATCTGATTGGCTACCTGGTCAGCAAGTACGCGGATACGGCCCATAGCTCCTTAGGGTAACGCAGGAGACAGGGAACCGGAATCAGGGAAACGGGAACCGCTGGTTGGGTGGCGCAGGAGATGCACGGTTTTGACTGCAGGAGGGTCTTCGGCAGACGAAAAAGTGGTGTTGTAAGTACACCGGAATCGAGGTAAGTTGGGTACAATCGCCCCAAGTGCTGGTTTTTCAGACAAGAGACCGCAACCATGATCAAGCTTCCCGATTTTAGCGCTCTCAAGGCTCTTGTGAACCGGACCCTGCGCCCCAGAACGAATTGGGGCCGTGTCACGCTGTGGTCCGGCGGATTGAGCGTTCTAGTCTATCTTCTAGGATGGCTTTCCAGCCCCGGATCATATGCCAAGCCGGGCGGTTGGGCGAAGTTCTTTGCCCTGATCTTTGCCTTGTGCGCCCTTTGGCTTGTCGCCCGCTGGGCCAAGCGGCGTTTCATGTGGCGGCTGCGCCATCGGCTGATCGTTACCTATTTTTTCATCGGTGTTATTCCCATTGTGTTGTTGCTGGCGATGACGGCTTTGAGCGGCCACCTGTTTGCAGGACAATTTGCCACCTACGCCGCAATTTCGAATTTGCAGGCGGCGCTGCAATATCTGGAGACGCCGAATGACGCCCAGGCCGCGCGATTGACGAAAATGGATCGCTCCGGGAAACCTGATAAACAGATTGCTGGAGAATTTTTCCATGTTTCCGGCGAGAATTTTCCGCAGCGCACCGTAACCGTGTGGAAAGGAGACGAGGGATTTCTGCTCTCCACCAGCGGCGCGCTGATCAAGGCCCACCCCGCCAAGGTTCCGGACGTGATCAAAGGGGATTTCAGGGGATTCGTTCTCGAAAAGGGCTTCCTGCATCTGCGCGCAGTCAGGCGCTTCGTCAGGGACGGCCAACAGTTCACGGTAATTACTGACGCTCCCATCACGCCGGGACTGCTCGCGTCGGTGAATTCACGCCTGGGCTCCGTGAGTTTGACTCCGCCCGACTACGACAACGAGGATGACTCACCTCCGCCGCGCCTTTCTCATGACACGCCGGGACACGTGGAATCCAAGGACATACCGCCGCCGGCAAACCGGTTTGATTTGAAATTTCAATTCTTCACGCTGTTTGACGCGCTGGATTGGAAGACAGGAGAGCCGCATAACTGCGTGATGGTGGTCACTACCCGGCCGTCGCTTCTCTACGGGATTCTGTTCTCCACTCTAGGCGAGAGGGCGATAATACTGAAGTACTTTCTGCTCGTTGTCTCGATTCTATTCGGCCTGTTTGAGTTGATAGCGCTTTATATCGGCATTCGGCTGACGCGCAGCATGACGCGGGCGGTGGCAGAGCTTTATCACGCCACGGAGCACATCAACCGGGGCGACCTGACCCATCGCATACGTGTACGCGGCAGTGACCAACTGGCGGTGCTGCAACAATCCTTCAACTCCATGAGCGAATCCCTGGTTAAGCTGCTCGCCGAGCAAAAGCGGATGCAGCAAATGGAGAGCGAACTGGCAATTGCACATGAAGTTCAGAACGTGCTGTTTCCCCGCGAGTTGCCGGAACTTGCTTCCCTGGAGGTTTACGGCGTTTGCCGTCCGGCGCGCTCAGTCAGCGGAGACTACTACGACTTCATCCCCATCAGTAGCGACAAGCTGGTGGTGGCGATGGGAGATATCAGCGGAAAGGGGATTTCCGCCGCTTTGCTGATGGCCACCGCGCATGCCTTCGTCCGCGCATACTCGCCGGTGTTGGGCATGGACTCGATACCGTCGTTGGGAACGGGCCGGCAATCCAATGGCGATCGCAGCATGCGTTTGGGGGGAGATGGCGTCGCACCGCCGCGGCCATCGGTCGGCCTGTTGATGAGCAACTTGAACAACCAGTTGTTCCGCTGCACCTCGCCGGAAAAGTACGCGACCATGTTTCTCAGCTGCTACGACGCGGAGTTGCGCAAGTTGACCTATTGCAATGCAGGCCACCTGCCGCCCCTCATGTTGGGCGCGAATGAAAGCTTCACCCGCCTCGACACCTCGGGCACAGTCGTTGGTCTTTTTGATGGCTCGGTCTATGGTGAATCCACGATCACGATGCAGATGGGCGATCTGCTGGTCGCATTCAGCGACGGCGTAACCGAACCGGAGAACGATTCAGGCGAGTTCGGAGAGGAACGGCTTATCGCGCTGATTCAGGAACATCGCCACCAGCCGCTCTCCCGCATCGGCGACGTCATTACCGGCGCCGTGGCGGATTGGATCGGCGATGCGGAACAGCCCGATGATGTGACCGTGGTTCTGGCCCGCGCCCGTTAAGCTGATTTTGTCCTGAGAGCCGTTCTTTGGCCTGAATTCGCCGCCACAATTACAGCCAGCGCCACAAAGGCCACATGCCGCCCGAAGGCGGCATGTGTCGATGCCAAAGAACAAAGCGGGTTTAGATGCCCAGGCCGAATTCGCCGGTCTGCTTTTCCCCGGCGTGAGCGTAGAAGTCATAGGGAGTGCGGCGCTTGAACTTGTAGCGTCTGCGGATTTCGCGGCCTATAAAGATGCCCACGGCGGCTACTGTAATCCCCACCGAAAGCCACCCAATCCATTTCAGCGTGCTGGATTCCTTTGCTTCTTCCGCAGTCTTTTCCCCAGCCCCTTCCGCGGCGGACGGGACTTCTGTCTCAGTGGACATGGCAGCTTTCTCCTGCAAACAGGATACCCCAATTCCTCTCATTCCGGTGCAATGAACTGAATCAGACTCCCGCGGGTTGCCTTGCCCGGCGATCAGAGTGTTGTCTGCACCTCGGATAAGACCAACCTTCTGGCGGATCCCAGGAAGGCGTATGCAGCGACCGAGACGTATCCCGCAAGAGGCACAAGATAGGCCAGCGCGATGCTGTGGGTGCGGTCGTTAATCAGCCCCATCAGCGGCGTAAGCGCCGCGCCGCCCACAATGGCCATCACCAGGAGCGACCCGCCAATCTTGGTGTTGGGTCCAAGCCCCTTGAGCCCCAAGGCAAAGATGGTGGGAAACATGAGCGACATGAAGAAGCTGGTAAGCACCATCGCCCACACGCCAATCCATCCCGGATGCAGCACGCCCACCGCAACCAGCAGCACATTGATCACCGCATACGCGCCCATCAGCCGGTCAGGCCGCACCACGCGCATCAGCGCGGTGGAAGCGAAGCGCCCCACGCCAAAGGCCACCAGGGAGGCAATCAGGTAATTTGCGGCAGACTTCTCCGGCAGGTGGGTTGAGTCCTGTACGTATTGGATTAAATAGCTCCAGGTGCCCACCTGCGCGCCGACGTACATGAACTGCGCCAATATAGCCAGCAAAAAATGGCGATGCTGGAGCAAATCGCGGAAGTGACCGTGGTCGCCGCCGTCTTCGTGTTCGCTGTGAATCGCAGGAAACTTCTTGAGCGCAATCAATAATGCCCATACGAGCACCACCGCGCCGAGAAAAAGGTACGGCATTTTTACGCGCAGTATCTCCTCATGGAGATAGCCCGCATACGTTCCGGCTTTCTTCATCGCGTCAATCTGCGCGGGCTGCAATTCGATGCCGGAGAAGATAAAGATTTTGCCGATGAAGACGCCCACGATTGAGCCCAGCGGATTGAAGGACTGCGAAAAGTTCAGCCGCTGCTCGGAGGTCTCCGGCGAGCCCATCTGCGCGATGAAGGGATTGGAGGCCGTCTCCAGAAACGACAGCCCGCTGGCAATGACGAACAGCGCCATGAGGAAAAACCAGTACTGCCCCACGAGCGCTGCCGGCCAAAAGAGAAAGGTGCCGATTCCGTAGAGCAGAAGCCCGATGATAAAGCCGGCCTTGTAGCCCAGCCGACGCATGAGTAGCGCCGCGGGCATGGCCAGCAGAAAATACCCGATGTAAAACGCCGACTGCACCAACCCCGCCTGAAAGCGCGAAATCTCAAAGGATTTCATGAATTGCTTGATCAGCACATCGTTGAGGTTGTTAGGAATCGCCCACAGAAAGAAGAGCGCCGTAATCAGGATGAAGAGGACCAGTTGTCCGGCAGGAAAGATTCCGCTCTTAGACGGCGTATTGGCTCTTCTGCTCACACTCGCAACAGGCATAAAGGCATTCCCTCGTTATTCAGTGAGACGGAAATTTCTCCCTGCTTCTTTGGCTCGATTCTATCGCTTGTAGCTTCTGTTACATTCTTGCCCGCAACCGGGCCTCCGCATTTGCATCCCAGTAGCCGCAGCCCAATTCGATGAAGACCGAGGTATAGGGAATGGTCATCGCCGTCTTGATGATGAGCACGGAAAAAATCCGCGCGGCGTGGTCCAGCCGGGAGATGATCTCCTCATGCGGGGTCATGGTGACACTGAGTCCCTTCAATGCTCCCTTGAGCCAGTTGCGATAACTGTCGATTCCCGGCGCATCCTTCTCGTCGACGAGCGTCAACTCCCGATCCACATGGACAATGGGCCGAACATGCTTGCAGGCGCGAAGGCGTGCAAGCACTGTCTTAAGGGCTGTCTGCTGGCTTACCCCGGAGACGATGGTTTCAATTCCCGGGCTGGCTTGTACGGGATAGGCCGCGTCGGCCACCACAATCCAGTTGCGGTGGCCAAACAACGGTAACCGCTCATCGAGGGTTTTTCCCCATTTCGCTATTGGCTTCATGGCATCCTCTCAGGTCCGAATACCGGACGACTTTGCTGGCAACTGAATTCACCACTCCACTGTATCAGCGCTCAGGGACGTTCAACTCCTCATCCGCGCAAACCGCTACTTTCCCGCACTTGCCGGAGGCCATCAAAGTATAGGCTTCAGCGGCCCGGCCGAGCGGGAAGCGATGGGTGATTATGTCGGCCGGATGCAGATTCCAGCGCACCAGCCGCTCAACCAGCTCCTCCATCAGCCAGGTGGATGTGACCCAGGAGCCGTAGACCGTCTTCTGGTCGTGAATCATATCCGGCGAAGGGTTGATCTCGACCGTTCCCCCCTCGCCGATGAGCACAATCTTACCCCACTTGCGTGTGGCGCGAACGGCAACGGCCCGCGCCGCCGCATTGGCAGAACACTCGATGGCGCGCTCGACGCCGTAGCCGCCGGTCATCTGCTTGATCTGGGCGACGTTCTCCGCACCGGAGACCAGCGTCTCGTCGCAAAGGCCCAGCTCCCGGGCCAGCTTCAACCGCACATCGACGACGTCAACCCCGATGATCTTCTGCGCGCCGAGCTTGCGGGCGATCGCCGCGGCGGCAAGCCCCACAGGTCCGAGGCCGGTAATCAGCACTGCATGATTGCCATTGATTCCGATCTTCTCGATGCCTTCGTAGACGGTTCCGAATCCACAGGCCACCTGCGCGCCGTCGGCGTAGGAAAGCTCATCGGGCAGCGCGATCAGGTCCTTCTCCTCGGCGATCATGTAATCCGCCATGCCGCCATCCCGCTGCCAGCCGTAAGCGCGACGGTACTTCTCGCTGGTGCAGGAGATCATGTAGCCGCGCCGGCAGTCGTTACACACGCCGCAGCCGGAGATGTGATAAACGATGACGCGATCTCCCGCCTTGAAGCGCCGGCAGCCCAATCCGGCCTCCACAATCTGGCCGCAGGGCTCGTGGCCGGCAATCACGCCCTGATAGCCTTCCGGTCCCTTGCCCAGATGCTCGTGGTAAATGCAGCGAATGTCCGAACCGCAGATGGTGGAGGCCTTCACGCGGATCAAAACCTCTCCATGTCCCGGGTTCGGCACGGGAACCGTCCGCATGTCCACTGTGCTGTTTCCCGGCAGATAGGCCGCCTGCATCGTCTTTTCCATCTTTTCAATCTCTCCTGTTTAAAGACTGCAATCAAATCAAGCCAGTGAGTGAACAGACTAAGCCGGAGTAATCTCGCCATTCACGTCCCACAGGTCTTCCCAGCTTTGTCCCTCTTTCCACAGAAAGACCTGGCCCTTGATGAGGCGACAATTTCTGTCCAGAGCGGCGATCTGCCGCATCTCTTCTTCCGTCAGCGGATCGCCGGTCACGCCGAGCAGGTTGTTGTAGATATTCCGAGGATTGGCGGAAAACGGAATGGGCGTCTGCCCGCGCTGCACCGCCCACTTGATGCAGACCACGGCAGGATGGATGCCATGCCGCTGGGCAATGCGCAGGATCGCCGGATCCTCGGTGGGCGAGGTGTCCTCCGGCGTGCGGTCCCGCTCCGGGCGGTGGGGCGATCCGAGCGGCGAATACCCTATGGGCTGCATGCCGTTTGCGCGCACATACTCGAACAGCTCCGGCTGCTGAAAATGCGGATGGAGCTCCATCTCATTGACCGCCGGCTTGATTTTCGCATCGCGGAGCAGCAGCTTGAGCTTGGGAATGGTCATGTTGGATGTGCCGATGTGACGAACCAATCCCCGCTTGTGCAACTCTTCCATGGCGCCCCAGGTCTTCATGTAGTTGGTGTGGATGTACGGCCTGGCGTCCTTGCTGCGCGCGGTCACATCGCAGCCCGGCGGATGAAAGTTGGGAAAAGGCCAGTGAACGAGGTACAGGTCGAGATAACTGAGCCGCAGGTCAGAGAGCGACTTCTCGCAGGAAGCGATTACATCCTGCGGGTCGTGCTTGTCGTTCCACAGCTTGGAGGTAATCCACAGCTCCTCCCGCTTGACGCCCGCGGCCATCACCTCCGCCAGCGCGCCGCCGATCTCGGCTTCGTTGCCGTACACCGAGGCGCAGTCAAAGTGCCGGTAACCGCAGCGCGCCGCGGCCTTTACCGCTTCGGCAACGCGGCCCGCGGAGACATGATCGGAGCCAAAGGTGCCCAGCCCGATGGCCGGCATACGCGCGCCGGTCAAAAGCGTTCGTTGAGGGACCAAGGCTGGATCGATTCGCTCGACAGCCGTTCCATTCTTTGTCTGCATTCCTCACTCCTGGCCGTGATGAAGCTGCGTCGCCGCGAGACGATTAAGTTTTACGACGCGAAGCTGTGGCAATGAATCGACAACCCCATACGGTAAACGGTTTCTCTTCTATTAGGCAAGCCGGAGGATTGGGTGCGCCAGGCAGCCGATTATTCGGTCGAATCCACGCACTTGAGCCATGAGGATTTTACTGCTTCGGGCAGAAAGCTCGCGCGGATGGAGTTGGCCGCGAGCTGTCGCAATTCGTCGCGTGTAAAGCCCTGCTCGGTGTGGGCCAGCAGGTACTCATTGGCTAGATCGGAGCCAAAGAAGGCCGGGTCGTCGGAGTTGAGCGTGACCATCAGGCCCAGATCGAAGAGCGGACGCAGCGGGTGGGCGGCAATGGAGGGGCACACGCCGGTGCGGAGATTCGACGTGGGGCACAACTCCAGAGGCACTGCTCGATCTTTCAGCTCTTGGATGAGAGCGGCATCCTCAAGAGCTGAGAGGGCGTGGCCGATGCGCTCCGAGCCGATGGCGAGGGCCTCCCAAATGGCCTCGGGACCGGTGGTTTCGCCGGCGTGGTTGGTCAGGTGAAGGCCGGCCTGCGCGGCCCGGGCATAGAGGGCGCGAAATGGCTCGGAGCCAGCGCGGCGCTCGTCGCCACCCAGGCCGATGCCGACGATGGAGGGGTGCGCGGGTTTGAGTTCGGCGGCCTTCAGGAAGACGCGCTCGGCCTCATCGACCGGGAAGTGGCGCACGGCATCGATGATCCAGTAAATCGAGAGGCCCAGTTCGCGTTCGGCGCGCTCGCGGGCGTGCTCCAGAGCGGCAAAGATAGGCTCGAAGGCGGCGGAATCGTGATCGCGCCAATGGTAGATGACGCCGACAGCGATATAGACCTCGGCGTGGACCACGCCCTGTGCTGCGAGGTGCTCCATCATGCGCCAGGCGGCCAGTTCGTAGTCCTCCGGGCCGATCAACTGCGCGGTAACGGCCTTGAAGGCCTCCAGAAAGCCGGTGAAATCGGTGAATAGATAGAGCGCCTCGGCTTCGGCCAGCGTGAGCGGGCGCGCGTCGTGACGGGCGCTCAGTTCGACCAGCGTCGCAGGCAGAATCGCGCCCTCGAGGTGCAGGTGCAACTCGGCCTTGGGCAGGCGGCGGATGAAGGCTTTGATCTCCTGCATCATCAATTACTACTTTAGCCCCGCGAACTCGGAGCGATGGCGCGAGTAGAGGAAGTAGATGAGCAGGCCGGCGAAGAGCCATGCGAAGAAGGCCATCCAGGTCATCACTTCAAGGCCCATCATCAGCAGGACGCAGAAGACGATACTCAAGAACGGGAAGAGGGGGCCAAGCGGAACACGGAAGTCACGACGCCGCCGCGGCTCGCGATAGCGCAGGATGAGTACGGCTATGGAGACCAGGACAAAGGCAAAAAGCGTGCCGATGTTCGACAGATTCGACACGGTGCCGATGTCCAGCAATCCGGCGGGAATGCCGACGACGAAGCCGGCGACCCAGGTGGCCACGGAGGGAGTGCGGAAGCGCGGGTGGATGTGGCTGAAGACGGTGGGCAGCAGGCCATCGCGGGACATGGCGAACCAGACGCGCGCCTGGCCAAGCTGGAAGACCAGAATGGAGGAGATCATGCCCAGCATGGCGCCGATGAGGACAAAGAGCCGCACCCATTGCAAGTGTCCGGCGCCGGGTAGCAGGGAGAGCTTTTTGAGGGCGTTGACCACTGGGGCGGCGTTGCCCATGACCGACTGCCAGGGCACGATGCCGCTGAGCACGATGGCCACCGCGCCGTAGAGCACGGTGCAGACCACCAGCGTGGCCAAAATGCCGAAGGGCAGGTCGCGCTGCGGGTTCTTGCACTCTTCAGCCGCCGTTGAAACGGAGTCGAAGCCGATGTAGGAGAAGAAGATGATGGAGCCGCCGGTGAGCACGCCGGTCCAGCCGTTGGGCATGAAGGGATGCCAGTAGTGAGGCTTGATGAAGCTGGCCCCGGCAAAGACGAAGACCAGAATGGCGGCCATCTTAATGAGCACCAGGACGTTGTTGGTACGGGCCGACTCGCGGATGCCGCGCACCAGGAGCACCGTCAGGAGCATGACGACGAGAAAGGCGGGAATGTTGAAGCCGAAGTGCCAGCCGGATTTGTAGAGATCGTTGCCCGCAAAATCCTGCAGGCCAGTGGGCAAGTAAGCTGGCGAAATCCACTGGATGGGCAGGTGGACGCCGAACCAGTCGAAGAGGTCGACCAGGTGAGCGGAAAGGCCTACGCTGACGCTCATGTTGCTGAAGGCGTATTCCAGAATCAGATCCCAGCCGATGATCCAGGCCACCAACTCGCCGAGCGTGGCGTAGGTGTAGGTGTAGGCCGAGCCGGCGATGGGAATCATGGAGGCCAGCTCGGCGTAGCAGAGGCCGGTGAAGACGCAGACGATGGCCACCAGCACCAGCGAGAGCGCCAGCGCCGGTCCGGCGCCGGGGCGGCCTGCAAGGGCTGTGTGGTGGATGAGGTAGTGGAGCAGCGGCGTGTCGCGGATATTCGGTACGTCGAACTTTTGTCCGGCCATGGCGGTGCCGATGACCGTGAAGATGCCCGAACCGATGACCGCCCCGATGCCCAGAGCCGTCAGCGACCACGGGCCGAGGGACTTCTTCAGCGCGTGCGCGGGCTCCAGCGATTCCCGGATCAACTTATCGATGGACTTGCGGGCAACAAGTTGTCTGAACAGGATGGTTCTCCTCATTCCACATGTGGCGGAAATCTGAGAATAGCAGGCTCCTGCCGGGCCTGTGTGTGGCGCGGTTCAGGATGCCTCCGGGGCAGTTTACATGGTGAGGGCTTGGGGAGGGAACTGCGCCGCGTTCCGCTGAGCCTGGAAGGAACGCGTGGAAAACTGATTCTGAAGAGGGCGTGAAAGCAGAGCGGGGCTCCGATGCGGGCGCGCTTCCGCGTGCCGACCCGGAACTCCGCTGGAGTTGCGGAACGTACTCTTATCTCTTGGAGACGCCGCGCGCCATCTTCTTTACTTTTTTCTTCTTTGAGCCGCGCGGTTCGGTCCGCTTGGCCTTGGGAGCGGCCTTCTTGCGTGCGGCGCGCTTCAGTTTCTTCCGTTCCAGCTTATCTTCGATCTTGGTGGTGTCTGCCACGTGGTTCCTCTTTCGCTCAAATCTCTTCGGGGTTTCCCGAATATTAGACAATCGTAACCCTTAGAATAACAGGGATTGCGCACCGGCAAAAGCGGCGCCGGCTCATATAAGCCCGCGTAGAATCGGTTTCAGGCGTATAATAGGGATAGATCTGAATCATCAAGCCCGCCGTTTGAGCTGGAAAAGCCTGCTCGACTCTTGCCTTCCTATCGCTTCTGACGAGCTCCGCACCGCACGCAACAATCACCCGTTGACCGGAGTCAAGTCATGCGTTCCGACAAAATACACCGCGCCCTGGCGCAGGGAATGAACCGCTTTGAAGTCTGCCAGTTAGTCTCCAAAGGCGTCAAAGCAACCCACAAGACCGGCGCGCGCTTTGAAGATTCAATTAACGATGTGCTGCAATATCTAGGCACCCACGTAACGATCATGGATAATCTTCACCCGGCCGTTCCGCAGGTGAGCATGAAGAGCCTCAAGCCGGCCGCGTAGCAAGACAGCGGTCAGAAGACACACAAGCTCTGAGCAGGTCAACGCACTTTGCCAGAGAAAATCCGCCAGACGCACGAAAGGGACAGCAGTTTCGCCGTCCCTTTCTTTGTTTTTGAACTGCTTGCCAGGGGGTAACCCTTAGACAACCTGGACGTTCTCAGCCTGCCAGCCCTTGGGGCCCTTGGTCACGTTGAACTGGACCTTCTGGCCTTCCTGCAGGGAACGGAAGCCGTTCGACTGGATGGCGGTGTGATGGACGAAGACGTCTTCGCCGTTTTCACGGCTCAAAAATCCAAATCCCTTGGCGTCATTAAACCACTTGACTGTGCCTGTTTCCATTGTGTGTTGCTCCTTCATACTGATTTACCGCGAACGCAATGTGGAAGTTTGCGAGTAGGCGGTAACCGGAACAGGCAAGAACTTCAGATCGAATTCTACGATTACATAGAGTATAGCACAGATCGGTCAAACGGCCAGGCTCTTTTCGCAGAACCAGGGGCCACACGAACGGGTACCGATTTGGCGCCAGCGGCAGTCTTACAGTCGTGGGACATGTGTTCGGAGTGCGGGAAACAGGGTACACTCGTTTTGATGTTCGAGGGGTGACTCTTGACCAACGAAAATATCCGGGTACTGGTTTTGAACCCCGGATCGACCTCTACGAAATTTGGCGTGTATACCCGGGATGGCGCCGAGCTGGTTCGCACCATCCGGCACGGGCAGGAGGAGCTGGCGGGCTTCCGCGGGCAGCCGATTCAGGAGCAGTTGGACTATCGCGCGCAACTGGTCGAGCAGGCACTGGCGGCGGCCGGGTACTCGAGCAAAGAGTTTGCCGCCGTGGCCGGCCGGGGCGGATTCCTGCCGCCATCAGCCTGCGGCACCTATCTTGTGGACGATGCAATGGTGGAAGAGCTGCGGCAGGCGCGCCGAGGCGATCACGCATCCAACCTGGGAGCATCGCTGGCGCTCCGCTTCGCACAGGCGGCTGGGGCGAACGCCTACATTGTGGATCCGGTAACAGTGGATGAGTGGCAGGAGTGCGCGCGCCTCACGGGATCGCCGCTGGTTGAACGCACTTCGGTTGGCCATGCGCTGAACACAAAGGCCGTGGCGCGGCGCTATGCGCGCGAGCAGGGGCGCGCCTACCAGGACCTGCGGCTGATTGTGGCGCACCTGGGAAGCGGAATCACGGTCTCAGCCCATCAAAATGGCTGGATGATCGACAGCAATTCCATCGAGGAAGGCCCCTTCGGCGTGGACCGCAGCGGCGGGCTGCCGGTGCGGGCGCTTGTCAAGCTCTGCTACAGCGGCAGATTCACGCAGGAACAGATGGATCGTCATGTCTTCGGGGACGGCGGCCTGTCAGCTTATTTGGGCACGCACGATCTCGTCGAGGTGGAGCGGCGCATCGACGCGGGAGACCGCGAAGCCGCGCTGGTTTTTGAGGCGATGGTCTATCAGATTGGCAAAGAAGCCGGGGCGATGTCCGTTGCGCTCAAGGGCAAGGTAGATGCCATACTGCTGACTGGGGGAATGGCCTATTCGGAGAAAGTGGTCACGATGTTGCGCAGCGCACTGGATTGGATTGCGCCTGTTCGGGTTTATCCCGGCGAGGATGAGTTGCAGGCCCTGGCCGAAGGGGTTTTCCGCGTATTGAGTGGCGAGGAGCCGGCAAAAAGGCTAGGGGCCTGAGCGGCAGCGAACCTGGAAACAACGTAAGCGGAAGTGTATCGTAAATGAATATGGCGACAGAACGCGCACGCCCTGTTGAGATAATCAACGTTGCGGATATATTGAATGCTCTGGGGATCGAATCCGGCGTCAACGCCGAGGAGTCGGAATCTTATTATGTGATTCCTGGCAACTACGGTCCCCGCTGGTTGATTCCAGCGGGATCGCGCGCTGCTGCAGCTGTGTTGGGCATCTGGCATCCTTACAATCTGTCCAGCCGGATGAAATGGTACGCAGTTCGTATGGCCGCGCGCGCCGGAGTATTGCAGTTTATTCACTCTGTCACGAAAGTAAATACTTCCCTTACAGGAGCGCTGCGCTGGTATAAAAGGTGCGGCCTCCGATCGAAGACCGGAGATATAGTCATTCTGATCGGAAACCCATCTGCTGACAGGAAAGTAGTAGCATTCCTGCTCGATGGATCGCAACAAATCGCCGCGGTACTGAAGGTTGGACTTAAGGCAGGAGGCGGACTGAGTGTCCTCCACGAAGCTGAAGTGCTTCTCAAGCTCGATCCGTACAGTTGGGCGCCAAAGGTTCTATCGATTCACCCTGATCTGCGGGCAGCAGCGCAGGAATATGTGCCTGGCGCGATGCCTGGGCGAAATTTTCTGCCGGAATACATGGATTTGCTGTGCCGGTTGCCTCGCAGCGGAAGTTATAGGAGCCTGGCGAATGTTGCGGGCGAAATGGCAAGCCGTCTCCATCCATTCAAGACGCAGTTGGATCAGATAGCTCCTGACGTACTCGATCGCTCTCTTGAATGCCTTGATCTCGATATCTCCATCCCCACGATGCTGGTGCATGGGGACTTTTCGCCATGGAATATGCGCAACAATCCTGAAGTCGGTTATGTCCTCGTCGATTGGGAGTGGGCTGACTTTGCCGGCCTGCCCGCATACGACCTGTTTCATTTCCAGTTCAACGACGACCGCCATTTCGGCGAAAAGGCAGGAGGTTATTCGGCCATCCGTACAAGGTATATTTGCACGGAGTACTTTCGACGGATGGATCTCGATGCTGAACTGTTGCCGCGGCTGGCTATCGCCTTTCTGCTCGATCAGATCGAAGCCCATTGCCGTGGGCTAGGTTCCCAATACATAGCCTATACATTGCGTCAACTCGCAGTCGTCGCCCATGAGCTTGGCACAGTGTCACAACCAGGCGTTCAGATGCCCGGACAGTGAGCGCGCGGTCTCCGCCCCGGTAATCGTTTCTGAATCACAGTTTGCTGCTCGGCGCTAATGGCAACGCCGCAACAGTCATCCATCCCGCATATGCGCCTTTCGGGCAGCAATTGCTCTTTCGTAAACATCCATCAATAGCGGGTAATTAATGTCTGCGGTATATTTATTTAGATATAGCTCGCGGCAATTCGCGCGCATCCGTTCGTATTCCCCGCCGGAAGGAAAGCAATGAGTGCCGGCGATAAGCGCGTCGACATTCCCCGGCGAATAACGGTAGCCAGTTACGCCATCTTCCACTAACTCTCGAACGCAGCCGAGATCAGCCGCGAGGACTGGCGTACCTTGTGAAAATGCTTCAATTACCGTGCGCCCAAAGGTTTCAAACCACTCTGATGGAAAAACGAGAAACTTGGCGCTCGCCATCGCCCCGTAGACCGCGTCCGGTGGCAGCGAGCCCAAATATTCCACAGCCGGGTTGCATGCTGCGCAGGAGCGCACTTCGTTTGCCATCGGCCCATCGCCGATAATTTTTAGTCGAAGTTGAATCTTTCCCGAGTTCCAAGCTGCAAGCAATGTCCCGATTCCTTTTTCGACTGCTAGCCGGCCAACAAAAAGTGCGGCGTCCTCCGGATTCCTCTCCGCCCTCCAGGTGTCCGAACTAACAAAGTTCGGCTTGACCACGATCTTTTCCGCGGGCATCCCACCTCGTATCAGTATTTCGCGCTCGTAACTGGATACCGAAATAAAGAGATTCACGCGGTCCCATGTGCGCATAAGCCGATGAAAGGCATACGCTGTGGTAACGATGGCGCTGCCGACGTAGCTGCCACGATAGCATGCATGCACGACGCCATTGAGCGGCAGTGATTTTCCCATGCAGTCCGTACAGACTACACCTTTGCGAAACAGCAGCGCGTTCGCACAGATCATTCTGAAATTATGTAAGGTTTGTACGATGGGCACTCCGGATGTGTCGGCTTCGAGAATAATCGACGGCGACAGTACAGGAAACCAGTTATGAACATGCAGCATTTCTGGTTGAAAGTTGCGTATCGCCTCCCTCATGCGTCTTCGCGAATGTGCCGAATAATAAACGGATGCGGAGGCAGTAATCTTGCCGCGAATGCCTTGAATTAAACTATTATTCGCCTCCAGCAACATTACTTTGTGGCCGCGATTCCGAAGCATCTCAGCCTCGTCTCGCACTACTGCGTCTTCTCCGCCGCTGTACTGATATCTGTTATGCGCTATTAGAATTTTCATAATGTGGTCATCCAATCGATGATACGCTTTGAAACATATTATTTTTCCCGACCCACACCGCGTGCACGGTATGCTGCGATCATAGTCGCAGAGGCGCCAAGAATAATTGCGATGAGGATGAACTGCCAATAAAAAGTGATTTTCAATGGAACAATGTAATCTGCGTTGCTAATGCCCGCTACTAAATAATAGATTAGCAGAACAAGAGAACACTCAATTGTCATGCGATAATTATTGAATAGCGTAGACTTCGATAAATTATGCTCATTTGCAAAACGCCACGCTATCCTGATTATCCTCACCAGTATAACCAGATAAATAGCAATTGCGAGCCAACCTGCATCCGAAAGTACCTGTATATATGTGTTGTGAGCATTACCAATACCATTAACGTTGACTGATAGTCCAAGTGCATAATATTGTCTGAAAAGCATGCGGAAGCCTGCAATGTATCCCATTCCCCATGGATGGGATGTGCAATACTGAATGACAAAATACCAGATATCAGTTCTCCCGCTGGCGCTTTCAATGCCCCCGAGACTCTGCCCTCGATTGAACCAGTCCCATAGTCGTTCTCCTCCGACCGATTGCACAATCAGGCCAAAAAGCAATATAAAAAAGCTGAATAATGAAACGAACATGTACGCTGTATGTCGTCCGATCCTTGCCCAGAAATATACGAGTATTGCGAATGAGATAATAAATGCGATTTCATTCCCTCTAGTTCTCGTTCCGAAGGTGCCAATGAGACCAACAATAAACAGAAGAGCAGCTCGAACTCTTGATTCGAGCGAATGAAGGAACATATAAGCTGAAATGATTGCAATCATCGGACAGATTACCCCCGTGGGGCCCACAGTGCCGCCGCCAAAGCGAATTACCGCACCCCCCATCCCAAGCACAATATATTGTGGATTAATAAATAGAACAACTATATCAAGAATTAAAAGCATAATTGCTATGAGCCGCAGATGATATAAGAAATGCAATATGTTCGGAGGATTATTGTAAATGTCTAGAACGAACTCATAAACGCAGATCAATGTAAGAAAATAAAAGATTGCGTATGCTGCTGAAACAATGCGACTGGGTGAGTACGTAGCAGAAACTATAAGTAGTACGTTAAAAATAAATATCAATATAAGTATCGAACGAATAATTTTCGGCAGGATAATAGACCGCGCCGAAACCAGACGCCAAATTGCCCGGGAAGCAATTAACAAAAGCAGGCCAACCTGAATGAAACTCCATATATCCAGAATTCCCTTCGTGGCATCGACGTTTTCCCTAGGCAATCTGAATACCGGCGGGCCAAACGCAAAAAGAAATATCGGGTAACGTAATAGAAACTCTCGGAATGAACGACGTCGAGTTGAATCCTTTTCATGCCCCGCGTATTTAGCATTAATTATTCGTTTCGCTGATTTCATCATGTGTGTGCTTCCTCGTTATTCAGCATTTGCAGCATCTGCTTGAATCATATTCATAGATGCGTTTCTCAAATAGCCTTATTAATTAACTAAAGCAGCCTGAAGTTAATAAGTTTTAGCCATGTGCGGAGTCGATTATGAATGTCAATGTTCAACGTTATTGAACGGTGATTATCATCAGAGCATATGATCCGTCAGGCTATAGAGGTATTTAGAGTTGTCATTACTTCTTCCGCTTTAGTCAATATAACCGAATGCATTTTCACGGAATATTCTAGTATTGAAATCCGCGTAGTGAATTATAATATTCTAGCCGAATATTCCTTTCTTTGAAAGTGCATATCTCTCTGGCGATACACTCGATATCCGCACAACCAGAATACTGAATTACATGAAATGCCTCAGACTAGCTTAACGCTACCTGTGATATACCTCGTCAGACTGGCCCATGACAGTTCTTTTGCACGCGCGATCGCGCCTGTCGAAAGACAATCATACTCTGCAGATAACATCGTCCCCAGTGAGATCATGGAATTGGCGAGGCCTGTCACCAATTGTGCCTCATTAGCGTCTTTTGTCGGAACTACAAACCCGCATAAATCGTTGACCATAACGCCAGGACCGCCAAGATCGAGACATACGACGGGAAGACCTGCTGAAAGCGCCTCTAGAACAGCCATTCCGCCCGAGTCATGAAGACTTGGAAAGATAAATGCAGTGTAGTTGGAAAGTAAGTTAATAAGTATTTGCCGGGATAATTGACCTGTAAATATAACAGCGTGTTCTACATTGAACTTCTGCGCCACCTTTCGCAGCCAGTGCTCGTCCGGTCCGCAGCCAATGATTGTGAGTGTCGCTTCAGGAACTGACTTTCTAGTCTCGGCCAGTGCTCGGATCGCTAAGTGCACGCCTTTCCAATGAAGAAGTCGTCCAACATATACAAAACAAGGGATAGTTGGGAGCCGATTATTATGTTGAACATTTTGACAATTATATGCAACACTAAGATGTACTTCGGTCTTATAATGCCACTTAGGTAATACTAGTCGCATTCCGTCTGGCGTCGTTACATAGATTCGTTCCGCAGCAGCGAACGCCATGCGCGTGAGTGGGCTATTACGTACAACGATGATTGCCAAGTCGCGAAGTAACTCATTTACTTTGCAGAACAATGGCATACTGCGGCGCAATCTAATAGGGGCGCGCTCGCCTCCTGCGATAGGACCCATGACAAACGGGATGCCAAGTCCTCCCATAAACGATCCGGCATACATACCGGATAACGTTACGTGGTAAACGCTGTCAAATCGCTTCTCTTGGTGATGTCTCTTCGCAAGACGATATGCTCCCCACTGCCAGAGAATGAAGTAGACAGGCAAGAACCATTTATACGTCTTAAGCTTTAGGGCCCAACGCGGAAGGTCATAATAAATAAAATGTAATCCATGCTTGTGACTCAAAGCGTCTGCTTCAATCACCGATTGGTTGTTGGCGCGCGTTAGTACCCATACCTCATCGGCGTACGGCAACATATGCAGTGATCTCTGCCAGCCAATTTCCTGCTCCGACCCTTTGTTAGGTTCGCATGCATAAGCGGAAAGTAATACCCTCATGACTTCTCCATTTATTCCATATGCCTTTGGTAGCTAATATCGTAGCAACCTGTTATCAACTTCCAGAATATTCGAAAGTCTTTCGGCTTCTACCCAGCTTACAGCGCCAAAGAGGCGGGCAGGCGAGCCATTTTGTAAAGTGGATATTTAAGCCAGCTTAAACTGAAAATATTCCAGCATGCATCTTGCACATCGGCTTCTCTTGGAATAATAATTCTGACACGTCCATTTCAGCGCAGTGCAAAATCCGTTCAGTGAGCAGATCTCGTTTTGTGTAAAAGTGGCTTACATCATCCACGATGACCTTTGTACTCGCGTAAAGCCCTGCTGATGGCATGTTCCACATCTGCAATCACCTTTTCCAGCGGCTGCGATGCGTCTATGATCACGTAGTTTCTTTGACCCCGGACGAAGTCCAGGTATGCCTGGCATTGCCGCACAGTTTCCTCTGGTGTAACCTCCTGCTTGCGCTTTTGCAGAACTTCAGCTGGGGCATCCAACAGCACCCACAGTTCCGGCTGGGGGATCAGTATGCCAATCACCTTGGCAGCCCATAACGGTCCTCCATAGCGGTAACGCCTGGGATCAACTAGAAGATCATGATAGTAGCGGTCGCATATAAGCAATTCCTTGCCCTTATCCTGTAAGATATTTACGTACCACTCTTCTATAAGCCAGACAATGATTTTTACCAGAGAGGTGAACGATGAGCGCGGCGGTTTGCCATGTGGCGCAACATTAATGCCCCCCTCATCACGCCGCGGGGCAACAAGAAACGGCTTCAGGTGGCGCACAGTCGTAACCTGTCCCATTCGATTCATTATTTCCATTAATCCCTGAATAACGGAACTCTTCCCTGCGCCATCAGGACCAAGAATTACAATTTTCATTTTATCCATTTCCGCCAATCATATATTTTCATACGTAGTTACAGATTGCTGTTGATGGTCAATCCAAAGCGGTTCCTAAGCCGCCTATCTGTTCGCTGTGCAATTGTCTCGATAATAGATGTATACGCCTCTTCTGTCATGCTTGCAACAGGTTTACTTGCACCCAGAATAACGTGTCTCTTTCCTGTTTTTACGATGATGCGGCAGAACTCTCGCATCTTGTATGTTTCCAAAGATGATATTTCTCCATTCCCAGATAGCAACCCTCCGCCCGTCGTGTCCAGCAATATCCACAGATCACACATGGGAAGCAATTGCACAATAAGCCTCGCTAACCACTTTGGGGCACCATCACTGTACAACCATGCGTCTTTTATTGTGTCGTAGTAGTTGCTATCGCTGATTCGAAGCGTAAGATTATCCTTTTTCTTGAATAAGCTCAACCACTCTTCCAGTAACCACAGAGCAGCCTTGACCATAGTATTCGTTGGAACGGCGCGAGTATTAGCACGGGATTCGGCATTCATGGTTATGTTCAAAAGATCGCGATCGGTAGCATTATACGGCCCTGAATTGCGTCTCTCCACAAGTTTTGCTGTATATCGAAGCAATGGTATAAGGTCATCAACGATAGTTTTCTTGTTATGACTGTCAAGACTCAGTATGCGTATGGATTCGATAGTCTTTGGCGTACAGCGCACAGCATACTCACGAGAGTAATATTTAACAACACCAAGAATACAGCGGCCGGGACTACGCAGAAGGCGGCGCAGTGTAAGCGAAACACGTAATGAGCTTACGAGCTTCCTCATCTCATCGCGATCACCATCAATCACAGAATCCACTAGTCGCGTAGACTTCCTCCTCCCAAAGCCCGGCACAAAAGCTTTTATCACAACAGATTTATTAATTGTAAATATATCTTGAATTGCCGGAAAATATTTTTCTTTGATAGTTGCAGCTATAAGCAAGCTCGATAGCAGAGAAATAATTGCTTCATGAGCCGGAAATGGCACAAGAAAACTTAAGTTGCCGGCCTGGCGCGGAATCGCAGCTTGCATCACAATGTTTGTTGTAAGGTATGGTATTCCCTTCCAATTCAAGTTCCATATAAAGTCAACGGCTAGCGCGCGGATACCTGCAGCAGGAGAAACGCCTTCCACAAACGTATGCGCCACATAATAACGCTCTGCATAGCCAACGATGCGAATGCCTTGAAGGGAGCGGAGCGCGCGCACAGCAGCCGGCAAATCGATCTGAAATATCAGAATATCCAGGTCGCTGCCAACATTTTTACTGGGAAAGCCCTCATAATTCCGCAAAACACAAAAGCGCACGCCTCCCTTGTCAAGCGCCTTAAACAGCGCATAAAGAAACTCGCCAAATGATATCGGTTGCGGCTGAACTTGCATTGCCGGATTGTCCTTCATGTTTATGCTTACGCGTGAATGACGTACCTTAATATGCGCCGCGCCAGGTCTGCCGGGTTGAATATTACGCCGGCACATAAGTGACCGGCTGCTGCCATATACTGGCCGTCTAAAAATCTATTTCCGGCTTTCCGCATGTGCAATTTGGAGGAGTCTTTACGAAAACGATTCATGCGAGACCATACATTCTGTGGTTGAGATACGCGGAACTGTTCAAGTGTAAGCTCGGGAAGAGATTTTATGCGCCTCCAATACGAGTCTTTTGTCCATCTTATCTTCTCGCGCATTTCAGCATACATGCGGTATGTATTAGCATTTGTCTGAAAACGGTAATATATAAGAGGTTCAAGCATAATCAGCACTTTGCCGGTTTGCGCCAGGCGGCATTCCATATCCCAGTCATCTACCGGATAGTAGGCTTGCCTAAAGCCGCCAATAGACCTTAGAGCGGGCGTACGAATAAACATGGTAGAACAAAGCAGGCAGCCATCCTCAATCGGCTGATACTCCTTCAATTGACCTGGCTTCATAACCACCTTGTCTTTATTCGACCAAAAATGCTTGATTCCCAGTTTTTCTACGTACGAAAAGAGACCAATAGCCTCGGGGTGATCCTTCATCACTAGCAATTGACGTTCCAACCGATCAGGGAAACTGATATCATCCTGGTCACTACGCGCGATAAAGGGCGCCCTGGCTTCCGCAATGCCCAGATTCAGGGTGTGACAGAGACCAGCATTCTCCTTTTGGATCAACCGGACACGTTTATCTTTGAATGATCGAACAATATCAGCAGAATCATCGGTGCTTCCATCATCAATCGCGAGCAGTTCATAATTATCAAATGTCTGGGTAAGCAGCGAGCTAAGCGTCTCGGCGAGAAAAGCCGAGCCGTTATAGATCGGCACGATAACGGAGATTTCAGGTAACTTCATGTACGTTTGCTCTCGCGTGACGTGACTTCGTTGCCTGCGGGAAAATCCCGAGCGCATTTACCGCGCGCAAGTGCCTTTGTACTCCGTACTCCCGCAGCCGCAAGAATGCAAACAAAAGGCATGATTGGCAGCCGGAAACGCGCACCAGCATTTTGGACCCCGGCCATCGTAGAGATGGCAATAAAGTAAAGTGATATCCCCAGCAGCAGCCATACACACGCGTTATGCATACCAACGCGCAAGATTCCGCGCGCTGCAAACAGATATAGTCCCAGCAGCACAACCGCAAATGCGGCTTTTTCAACTGCTACCCAAGGATATGCATTAGCGAGCTCAATCATCTCACGTGCAATTCCCTTATCTCGTGCTAAACCAATGACATGATTAGGAGCATCCGGATACAACAGACCATAGTAAAGCCCAGCGCCAGGTTCGAATATAATCCGAAAAAAAGATCTGAGACATTCATGCAGGAAGACCCCATAATGTGCTCGGATGATACGCATAGCCTCGGAGCGCATAAATGCCAGACGCTGCCCTTGATTCCATCCTGCCTGTTCGGGATGCAGCGCGAGGTAAGGTGGGTAGAGATAAAACTGCTGGCTATTATTGGTAAATCTAATAATGCCTAACTCTTTGTTCACATCAAAAAGATCCCGATTCTCAATACGCGCAATCACACCAGCGGCATCATAAAAATAAAGATTTAACTCCATGGCGCTCGTAAACCCGCTATAACCTGTTTCAATCTTGTTTCTAATCTGCCATGCAACCAGCCACGGCAGCACACTGATCAGGAGCACGGCGGGCGCCTTCCAGCGTAATCCGGGTACGCGTGCCAACACGATAAATAATCCTACAGCCAGCGCAAACGGCAAATAATAGGTGACAGGTCGGACAAAGGTTGCCGCGGTAAGCCACAGTCCTGCCATCGCCAGTACCCGCAAGCTGCGTCCGCGCAAAAACTCCGCTATCCGCTCCATGCTGAGGAGAAGGAGCGCGAGAAATAAGGTTTCTGATAGCAAATCAACTGAGAAAATGATCGAGATCGGCTCAAACGCGAAGATCCAGGCGGCAATGAGTGCAATGCGTTCATCGCCGAAGGCTGTCCTCCCCAACTTCCAAACCAGAAGCACGGAAAAGACCGAGAGAATCACTTGTATCACGGCCGTCGAGGGCATGCCGCCAAGGCTGGTAATGGCAAGAAATAGCGGATAACCGGGCGTGCGCACCAGATCCGGCACGCCATCCGCATAGAAACGGCCATGCAGCAGCAAATTGCGTCCCGGTTCGAGATAACTGCTCGTGTCGGAATCGATAAGGTTTTCGATCCCGCCCCGATAAAGCGCGACAGCCAGCAGTGTGAAGCGAATTGCGGCTGCTGCGATAAGCGGCCCGGCGAGCCTCGGCGTCCACCACTCAGTTCTGAAGCCCGGATTTGCAGCCGGGCCGTTCAATTTGATACTCATATTGACCACGGTTTGCGCTGGTCTATAGGATCCATTCCTCGATATGTTATCTCGCTGCCGTAATGATGCAATGAATCACTTCACCCCGTTACAGAAGATTGTCGCTGCGCGAGTGTCGATTCTCGCGCGACTCGACTTGATTTCATAAGCAAGGAGACGCCGACGATGCTTTGAAACAGAATCTGCGATCCTATAAGCCCGAAAAGTGAACCGCTTAATCCCAGCCACTTTGCCATCGGAACTGCAAAGGCGAACGCGAAGGCAGTCATGGCCAGGTAAGACCAAAAGATTGGCAAGGTATACTCCAGGGCCTGCAAACCGGCGCGCAACGGACCACCCATGAAGATGATGACATAAAGCAGGGCAAAGAGCCGCAGTATATAGCCATACTGAACCATCTCAGGTCCGTAAATCAATCGCAGCCAAAATCCCGGAGCCGCCGCCATGGCGATGGCGAACACCGAGGTAAGCCCGCCCCACTTGACCAGGATCGATCGCGTATAAGTCAGCATTGCATGCACGCCGTCTTCGCGAAGGCGGTGAGCCGTCTCTACTGGAACCACGTTGTCCAGGCCCTGGAACCAGATATGGGTCACTCCCATCAGGTTCTGCGAGGCTTTCAGAACGCCGGCAGCGGCGGCTCCGTAATAGACCGGAGCGGCGATTATAAAGAGGTTGCCGGAAGTCCACTGCAGCAGGGCCGACGCGCTCAGCCAGCGTGAGATACTCCAGTGCCGCCGCGAGATGGACTTGATCCACTCCTCATGGAATTCGAGAGGCTCCATCCAGAACCACCCCAATACCAGCCCGAGAATCGAGGTTCCCGCCATAACCCACAGCGCGGTCGCGCTGTTCAGATGCCCCGCCCGATGAAGCATAAAGAGAATAGGTAATTGCGTCAGGTAGCTTAGGGCATCATCGGCGAGCGCGCGGCTGCTTTGGCGGGTCGAGAAAAAGTAGCGCCGGACAAAGTCTTGCGCCTGATATGCAAATGCGGATACAGCCAGAGGCAGCGCAAGTTGTTGAAGGTCCGCATGACGGAAATAGTGGCTGGAAGCCTTCAAGGCGGCGAAGACGAGAATAAAGCAAAAGGAAACGAGGACCACTTCCTGGAAGACGACAGCGCCGAAATAGGAGGGCCTGTCCTTCTCTTTTTGCTTGGGACCGATGCTCATCATCGGCGCGACAATCAGCGCGAACTGGAGGCTGTTCACAAACAGCACAGACATCCAGGCGAGCGAGAAGATGCCAAACTCGCGCAGTCCCATGAAGCGGAGAAGCATCACGCTGGTCAAGAAGTTCGTTGCGCTAACAACAGACTGATCGGCCAGCGCCCAGATTTCTCGTCCCAGTAATTGGCGAAGCAAGCCACTCTGAATTCGCTCCCCAAGCGCGGCTTTCTCACTCATCCTGCCCCCGAAAAGCTCTTGATCAGATCGGCGCTCTGATGTGTTAAATGCGGCACTGCCCAACGCGCAGGATTGCTTCCACGCGGTTCAAACGACGGAATCCGCCCTGATGAACGGGTGGGCTGAGGGTATGGTTTCCACACTGGCCGCAAAGGACGAGAAGCAGGTTCTGCTGCTTTGCGACGCTATGCTCAGGAGGACAGGCTGGGCGGGGCGCCCGGCGATCAGCTCGACGGCCGGCCGCATCAAGGGGTCAGGGATGCGAGACGATGGCCGCCGAGGCCGCCGCCGAGATAAGTCCCGTTGTCGTGGTGAATATGGCTTTGACTTTGCTCATAGGCACATAAACGATGTCTTGCGCCTGCAACAGGAGCGGCGTCTGAGTCCCCTTTGCAATGGCCTCATAGGAGAGAGGGAAATCCAAAACGGTTCCGTCCGGATTGCGGCGAATCACCCGCAGGCCTTTGGTGTTGGCCTGCAAAAGCGTTCCTCCACTCAGCGCCAGGGCCTCGGCAACGTTCAGTTTTCCATCTTCCTGCATCACGTAGCCGCCCGGCTTGGCGACCGCTCCCAGAACATAGATAATGCCCGCACGCGGAACGATGACCGTATCGCCGGGGCGGAGCAGAATGGCATCTGTCTCTCGATTGCCCTGGTTGCGGGAATAAGAAACCTCCACCTCCTGCGCGGTGTCATCGGCTCCGTGACGTATCTTGATACGCGCACCGGCTAGTTGGGTCACGCCGCCGGCCTGGGCAAGTACTTCACCGAGTCTTGTGGGGGCTATCAACGCCACCTGTCCCGGAGCCATTACTTCTCCCATCACGGTTACGTATTGGCCAGCATACTGCACTACATCAACATTCACATGCGGCTGGTTCAGTATTTGGCCGTCTTTGAAGGCGATCTCAATACGTTTTGCCGCCTCCGTTATCGTAAGCCCGCGAAGATTCACCTTGCTGCATAGCGGCATGGTCAGATCTCCTTCAGAATCCACGCGGTACAAACCGGTGAGCTCAGGATCGTCGTAGACACTGACGCTCAACATATCTCCGGGCACGATGCGCAATTCAGAGAAGTCCCTGGGAAGAAGGGTTGGTCCTGCATTAGGAACCGAGGACGCGGGCTTGCCGCTGGAGGAAGACGAATGTAACGCGGGAGTCGAAGAGACTAATCCCTGTGGCAATCCCTGGGCATTTGCCTGCGCAGTCAACACCGCCGGTTGCAAGCCTACACCGAGAAAAAGAAGAAGACAGCAATTGAAAGTGAGCCTACTGTTTTTTCTCTTCGCCATAATAGCTCTGCACATTGTAGCCATACACGCTCCGATATTCAGTTGCGGACATATCCACTGCTTCGATTACCAGGCCGAGAATATGAACGCGGTTCCGGGCAAGGGTCTGTACAAAGCGCTGCAACGCTTTTCGAGTTGTTCGACCCGCGCGCAACACACCGATGGTTCCATCGCAGTGCACCCCCACAATAATCGAGTCGGCAACCGGCAAGGTAGGCGGATTGTCCACGATTACAAGTTCATACCTCTCTCTCGCGAGTTCAATTACTTTTCCGATCTCGCCTGATCCCAGAAGCTCCGAGGCGAGCGGGGATTGACGGCCGGCGGGCATCAGGGTCAGGTTCGGTTCCACGGGATGGACGACCAGAGTTTGATCAAATGATTTCAGGCCGACAAGTACATCCGCTAACCCATCTTCCCGCGTCGCACGAAAGAGGGCATGTTGACGGGGACGCCGAAGATCGGCGTCAATGATGAGCGTCTTCAAGCCGGTCGCGGCAAACGCCAGCCCCAGGTTATAGGCAGTATATGACTTGCCCTCTCCGGGTAAAGCGCTGGTTATGGATACAACCTGCAGCTTACGCCCCACGCCAGAGAGCGTCAGACCCGACCGTAAGTTGCGAAACGCTTCGGCCGTGGAACATTCCGGTGACACCAGAAATGGACTCGATTCCGCCGCCAGCGCGCCTTCTCGCGGCTTGGCTTCCATGCGGTGAAATGGAATCATGCCGAGTACAGGCATGTCCGTCAGCGTCTCCACCTGGAAGCTGTCGGTGAGCGTATCGTCCTGACTTTCCAGAAGGAAGGCCATGCCGGTGCCCAGAATCAGGCCGCCCCAAAAGCCGACAGCGATGAACAAAAGTGTCTTCGGCATCCAGGCTGAGCCTGGTGGGCGCGCGGGATCTGCGACGGTCACATTCGTCGCACTGTTGCCCGCGTCTATGTTAGCTTCCTGCAGCCGGGCATAAAGGGCGTCGTACAGTTCGCGGCTGGAGCGGGCCTGCGCCATCAGCACTCCCAGCTGTACGACGTCGTCATTCATCTTGCTGGTTAACTGCTTTTGCGCTTCGAAGGAAGCACGCAGCGCCTTTTCATTCTCCTCGGCCAGAATAAGATCGTTCTTGGCCCGCTGCTTGATCTTCCCGATTTCGTTTTGTATCTGCTCGTGTACCGACTTCAATTGATTGAAGATTTCAGCCAGATGTGGATTCTTAGCGCCATACTTGGTTTCTGCGTCCGCATAGGCTATCCGTATAGACGTCTCCTGCGCCCGCAAAGCATTGAAAGTCTCCAAGCCACCGCCCTGGCTGAGGACAGTTGAGCCCCCGAGACCTGGAAGAGAACTGGTGCCGAGCGAGGAAATGAGGTCTGGATCTTCCGTTGACGTAAGACGATAGATCGCCTCGTGCGCCATGCGCGAGGCTTCTGCCTGCGTTACCTCATTGTTCAATACCCCAAGACGATCCAGTTCCGGTATGTTTCCCGCGCTAACCCCTCCGCCTCCCCCGCCACTGCCTGCCCCGGATGATAATCCAGACCCGCCCCCAAGTGTGCTCAGGCCCAGCATTCCCGCGGATAGATTGTGAGTGCGTTCGAACTCGGCTGCGGCCTGCTGCGTTTTGGCAACCTGGTCGGAAAGATCACCCAACTGGGCGGATAACCACTGCGATACTTCCTTCGATGAGCTGAAGTTTGAACTCAGCAGATAAGACTTGTACTCGGCAACGACCTGGTTGGCAATTCTCGCGGCCTGGACTGGATCCCTGTCTGTGTAAGTAATGGCAATAAGACGCGAGTTCCCGATTTCTTTAACCTGTAGATGTCCCTCGAAGTTGCCGATCAGGTCCTCCCGCCGCAGGGCAGGCAGGGCTTCCGCGCTCATAACGGGCCCCTCCACCGTGCTGAACCGGTCAGGATTCTCAGCGCGGAGCATTCCCAGTTTACCCATCACGGCCAGTGCAATCGAGTCGCTTTGTATGACTGCGGTTTCGGTCTCGATCTTCGTTTTCAGATCGTCCTGGCCCCCACCGGCCAGCGAAACGAGGCTGGACATCAAACTGGAACTGCTGTTTTTATCCTCGTTAAGCTCAATAGTGGCGGTGGCTCTGTATTTCGGGTGCATTAAAACGCAAACCAGAATCGCCATCGCCACACCAGCAAGCGTGCAGCCTGCGACTACATATTTCCGCTTCCATGGAACAAGCGCCATATCCCGGAGAGACACCTGTTTTTCGGCATCCAGGAAGTGTCCGCCCTCCGGAATCGGGCCTAAGGGGCGGCCAAATTGATCTTCATTCTCTTCTGTCAAGTGGATTCCTCTTCTCTGGCCTTCAGCTTGCTTTCATGGAGTCGAACTCAATTCCATTGGCGCGGTACAGATGGCGCATCACAACCGCGTGGAACCCTGCATGAGATGTCCTTACATGCTGCTTTTTGAGTAAAGCTTCGCTATCCTCACTTGGGTGGGGCAGTTTTCCACAGACTATCCCGCCAGAAAGATGACGGTCGCTTCGTAGCTGGATTGCTCACAGGGTGTATGTTCTGGCATTTGTGCTGCACGTCTTGATTTGCCTCATCGTCAAACCCAAGCAGCTAAGTTGTAGATTATCAACGGCCAATGCATCCGTCAACTTACTTACGGGGGGCGCTGGTAATGCCAGGCTTGCCGGAAAGATGGCATGCTTCTGTTCACTCAGAGTTTTCTGCGAATTTTATCAATATTGTTTTGTTCAAGTTACGGCTGCCAATCGCATCCTGGCTGCTCAGCAAAGGTTTGCACTGAATCATATCCAAAATGGGAAGCAGGTGAGACACCAGCCCCCGGATCGGTCCACCGTGAGAAACTGTCACCAGGAGCGCTCGCCGCGCATCTTGAACAGCATGAGTGCAGAAAAAGCAACCTTCGGAGCAGGATGTTTTTGGGGAGTCGAGGCGGCCTTTGCAGCCATTCCCGGCGTAACGGCGACGGCCGTCGGCTATGAGGGCGGCTCGCTGGAGCGGCCCAGCTACCAGGATGTCTGCACCGACCAGACTGGCCACGCCGAAGTTGTCGAGGTGGACTTTGACCCCGCCCATGTCAGCTACGAGCAGCTACTGGACGCCTTCTTTGCCCTCCACGACCCCACCACCCTCAACCGTCAGGGTCCCGACCGGGGCACGCAGTATCGCTCGGCCATCTTCTTCCACTCGCCCCAGCAGGAAGCGCAGGCCCGCGCCAAAATCGAGCAGCTGAGCGCCGCAGGCCGCTTCCATCCCCAGCCAATTGTCACCCAGGTCGAGCCCGCCCAGAGCTTCTGGCGCGCCGAGGATTACCACCAGAAGTACCTCGAAAAACGCGGCCAGGCAAGCTGCCACATCTAGCTAACAGCTATCCGTTGTCAGCGGTCAGTGTAACCAACTTCCGCGTCTCAGTGCGGAGTCTTTCCAAAGTTGTCGCTGGGCTTGCGGTTTTCCAAAAATGTCTGGTACTGTTCGATGCAGGCTTGCAGCATCGAATCCGCATTCGACAGATACAGCTTTGTTTGGCCAAGTATCTCGGCCACGGCGCTGGCCTGCTCGGAGGTAATCTTGCCGGAACTATGCCAATTATATTTGGCGATCAGGCCATTGATGATAGCGACCTCTTCCCTAGGCTTATCCTGCAAGGCCAGAAGCTGGGTTTGCGACTGATAGATGCTCGAATAGCGCTCTGCTTCCTCGTAGGGCATATAGGCAAGGGCGCCGGTCGCCTGGGCTGTCTTCCAGGCTGTATCGGGCATGCTGACAATGCTGAAAGTGAGTTGGATCGATGCGTGCCTGGCCTTGGGATCGTTGGGATGGTTCTGGATGCGATGCATGGTCTCCAGATCGGTATCGATCTGATCTTCCCAGGCCTTTAACCCCGGCTGCATCTTTTTGAAATCCCTCAGGTTCTGCGCTATCTCCTTGCGCAATGAGGCGCGTGCCTCCTCTGCCAGGTGAACGTGGTGGCGCCACTCAACAAAGCTCTCGATCTGCACTGCGATCAACAGGCCCACGGTAATCGTGAACAGATGGAGCAGAAACTCCCAGAACCCATGCAGCTTATGCGGCAAATGAATTTCGAGCATCGGTGAGCGAACCTCTGTGCGGAGTTCCGCGCGCATAGCTCTACCCAGGCACGCGCGGTCAAGCACTTTATATCATGAATTAGTCTCTGGGTTTACCCGGCAGCCTGAGGGGGCTCTTCTGCGAGCGCCGCTCCCGGCTCCTCCCGCCACAGCCACACAATCCACCACACCAGCGCCGCCAGATACATCAGCTCGTGGGCGAAGGCAAAACTCAACCGCAGGCGCATCACGCTCGCTTGCTCGGCCTGGGTGAAATGAAGCGTCCGCAGAACCACCACCTCCAGTGCCAGCAAGGAGACGGCCAGGGCAAAGAGCCCGATCACGATGCTCTGCGTGTGGCTCTTCCAGCCGGCTTTGTAGTGGCGGCCAAAGAGAAACACCAGCACTCCCAGCCCAATCGTCAGCAAAGCAACCAGCAGCTCGCCCTTCTGCGCCGCAACCTGCATCAGGAAGAGCTTCACCACCAGCGTGCCCCAGGGCAACTGCTTCCACACCGGCCATGGCCACAAAAAAGTCAGCAGCCCTCCGGCCGCCAGCAGAACTCCCGCGGTGTTCACCAGGAAGGTGGAGCGCTGAACCCCGGCAAAGGCGGCCCGCGCCATCTCCACCACCACCAGCAGGCCTGCAATCACCTCCAGATCGCGCAGCGTGATGAGGATCTCCTGCAGGGGAAGATTCGCCATCCGGCCCGTCAGCAGAACCTCGGCCATCAACCGCAGGGCTAACAGCGCGATGCTGGCGGTGAACCACGGATAGCGCCGCGCCCGGTCGCGTCCAAGAAGAACCACCAGCAGGACCAGTTGCGCGGCAAAGGTCACCGTCCAGAGAATCCGTTCAATCCCTGCCATCTGCCGGGCAAAAAATTCGAAACTGAGTTGCATTTGTACCTTATCCGGGCCGTGGATAAGCGAAGCTCCGGCCCCTCTTTAAGTTTAACTGTCCACGCGCTACTTGCGGGCGCGGGCAATCCAGCCATTCAGGTAGACCGCCTTGGCGGGGTCGTCGGCAACAATTTCCTGATAGTAAGCTACCCGCTTGTCCTGGAAGGCAGCAACCAGCGTCGTGGGGTCGGCTGCATTGGCCGCGCCCAGCGTCATCGGTCCCCATTCGCCGTCCTCGTTCAACGGCGTCTCGCCGGCATCAAGCAGGCTGTTCACCGCCTGTTGCAGGCAGCGCACCGCATTTTTGCCGCTGGCATTCACCGCAAAATCGAAGACCCGCTTGCACAGCTCGTCGGAGTTCAGTTGCGCATACCAGTTGTTCCAGAAGTGGTTCTCATAGAACTGCTGCACCAGCGGCTCGCGGCTGGCCTGGTCTGCCGCGGCAATGGCTGCAAACTCCGCCGGCCACACGCCCGAGTTGACGCCGCTGATGGCATAGCAGGGACCGGCAACTTTCCCCGGGCAGGCGTCCGGAACCTGTGCGCAGGCGCGTGCCGGATCCTCGTTGTCCATCATCCAGTTGTAGGCGGTATTCCAATCTGCCATAACTTCCTCCGTTCACTGAAATTCAAGAAGATGAAAGCGGATAAGGCTGAAGCTGGAGCGGGTCAGACCAAAGTGGAGCGGGAAAGTATGGTGCGCCCGGAGAGATTCGAACTCCCGACCTAACGCTCCGGAGGCGTTCGCTCTATCCAGCTGAGCTACGGGCGCGCACTACCAGAATACCGCACTTGGGATTCTTGCAAACAGCTTCCGCTTTTCAAGAAGCAGGTCAGGCTGAAATATGCGGGCTTCGTAGCTACTGAATAATACAATCCAGCCTGCTGCGAGCGAGACAGTCGCCGCAAGGCCGAAGAGCAAGTAAAGACTGAGGGCGGCGCACAGCAACAGAAAAGCCCGGTTGTCATAGGGCGGGCGGTGGTAAAACTAGCTCGAAAGCAAAAACGCGGACATTACACGTACATTCTGCGAAAAAGGAAAGGGGCCGATTCTCACGGCCCCTTCCTAATCTCTGTGTTTCTATAGAATTTGGTTGCGGGGGCTGGATTTGAACCAGCGACCTTTGGGTTATGAGTCGGTAAGAAGCCTCTGATTCTAAACAAAATAAACGACTTACCTCGGCAAAATCCGGCAAATCGAGGCAGTGTCTGCAACCCAGGCGCAACCGATTCTAGCGTGGAGCCAGTCTCGCGTATGCAAGAGCCCTAAACCCTTGTATTCGGGCGTATAATAGCGGGCAACCGGGAGGACGAGACAATCAAACGCCTGAAAACGTCTTCAGGCGAGAGGAAGAACCCTGTACGGCCAATCTCCTTGTTAAACAACCCCATTGGAGGCATGAATGCGCATCGGTCGCCTGTCTCTCTTCGCTCTGTATTTTTCTGTTGCTTGCCTGCCGATTTCAAATCAGGCACAAAACCGCAATAACGCGCCACACCTCGAAAGGCACGGCGACGCCACGCAATTGATCGTCGATGGGAAGCCCTTCCTGATTCTCTCCGGGGAGCTGACCAACAACGCAGCTACCGCTCTTGAACCCATGGAGACCATCTGGCCCAAGCTCGTAGCCAGTAATCTGAACACTGTGCTCGTAGGAATCTCGTGGGCGCAGTTCGAGCCGGAGGAAGGTAAATTCAATTATTCACTGGTGGATGGCGTCATTGCCAAGGCTAGGGAGAACCATCTACACATCGTCTTTCTGTGGTTTGGCTGCTGGAAGAATGGCACCTCAAGTTATCCGCCCTACTGGGTCAAGAAGGACTATCTCCGCTTTCCCCGCATCCAGATCGGGGAAGGCAAGACGGTATCAGTCTCAGGGCCTGTTGAGTTGCTCAGCACCTTGAGCGACGCCACGCGCGACGCCGATACCCGGGCCTTCACTGCTCTCATGCGCCACATCAAAGAGGTCGATGGGACACAACACACCGTGGTGATGATGCAGGTTGAGAATGAAGTCGGCGTCCTGCGCGATACTCGCGACCGTTCTCCAGTTGCCAACCGCGCATTCGCCGGGCAGGTTCCTGCAGAATTGATGAACTATCTTCAATCCCACAAGGACACCCTAATCCCCGAGTTTCGTGAGGTTTGGGCAACAAACGGTTATAAAAAGTCGGGAACATGGGAAGAGGTATTCGGCCCCGGCAAACCGGCTACCCTGGAGATCCCCATTCAGACCACCGTTTCGTTGCTGGGCCCCCTCGAACATGAAAACAGTTGGCAGCATCTGCACTGGGTCTCGGATGAAATCTTCATGGCCTGGAACTATGCACGCTTTTTGGAAAAGGTTGTGCAGGCCGGCAAGGCCGCGTATGACATCCCGATATACGTGAACGCATGGCTGCAGCAGCCGAACCACGCATGGCCTGGCACTTATCCCAGCGGAGGCCCGCTCCCGCAAGTTCATGACATCTGGCGCGCTGGCGCCCCAGACATCGACATCCTTGCGCCCGATCTTTACCTCGAATATTTTGACGATGTCTGCGAGCGCTTCAAGCGCAACGGCAACCCGCTCTTCATTCCCGAAACGAGTACCAATCCCGCCAATGCCATCATGGCTGTCGGCAAATACGACACCATCGGCTTCTCTCCTTTCGGTGTTGATGGAAACAGGCCCATTCCACCGGATCTTGCCACCGTATATGGCCTTCTTGATCAGTTGTCGCCCATGATTCTGGCTCACCAGGGCACTGACTCCATCACGGCTGTGCGACTCAACCAGGGAGATTCGCCTAAGGTGGTCAAGCTGGGCAACTACACGCTGACCCTCACCTACACGGGCCGCAGTACGCACATTGCTCCGCAACCGAAGGGGCAGGTTGCCGCTTCGCCGCAATTTGCTGCAACGGCAACCGCCTCCGAGCCGCCGCTCGAAGCAGCTGCCATACTCATCGCGACCGGTCCCGACGAGTATTACTTTGCCGGTGGTGGCATGCGCATCGACTTCACCCCAAACACTCCCGGGCCACGGAATGTTGGGCTCGGAGATGTGCAGCAGGGTAAATTTGTCAACGAAAAGTGGGTTGTGACCCTCCAAATTGCTGGCGACGATGATGCGCAAGGCGAGATCCTGATCTTGCGGCCGTACACAATTCTCCGCGTGACGCTCTACCGCTTTCCATAGTGAGCCGTCATCCATGGGTCCGCCAGAAGCCCTTATCCGGCGGACTGACGAACCAGTGTCAGATTTGCGCCTTCCAAACAGACGCAGGTAAAGGAGGTCCGGAAATGAAGTCGCGCAAAGCACCGGATCTGAGAGAAAGGGGAAGCGAATGAGAATGAAAACCTTTATTGCGGCCGCAATCGTGGCCTTATTTGTTGCCGGATCAGCCGCGTACGCACAGGTGGAGAAGCACCCTGTCCCAAGCATCGTTCAGCAGAACGGACGCTATGCCCTGATGGTCGACGGTGCGCCCTTTCTGATGCTTGGCGCGCAGGCCAACAACTCCAGCGACTGGCCGACAACGCTTCCAAAAGTGTGGTCCGCGATTGAATACCTGCACGCCAATACACTGGAGATTCCCATTTACTGGGAGCAATTCGAGCCTATACAGGGTCAGTTCGACTACTCGCAGATCGACAGTGTTCTCACGCAGGCCCGCGCGCATCGCGTTCACCTTGTTCTGCTTTGGTTCGGTACATGGAAAAACGGCAGCCAGCACTACATGCCTGAGTGGATGAAGCTGGACCCGGAGCGCTACTCCCACGTCGTCAATAGGAACGGGGAACGAGTGGACTCGCCCTCGCCGTTTGCGCGGGCCTCACTGGACGCGGACATACGCGCTTTCACTGCTTTCATGCGTCACTTGAAAGCAGTAGATCCTGTGCGAACGGTGTTGATGGTGCAGGTAGAGAACGAAACAGGCACCTGGGGAACGCTGCGGGATTACTCTGCTGAAGCCAACAAGCTCTTCATGGCGGCGGTTCCTGACGATGTGTTGAGCGCGATGAACAAGACCGCCACAAATGGGGCGGGATGGGCCGAGGTGTTTGGGCCGGATGCCGACGTCTACTTCCATGCCTGGGCCATCGCCCGGTACACGGGACAGATCGCCCTCGCGGGTAAGGCAGTTTACCCGCTGCCTCTATACGTGAATGCGGCACTGCGCGACCCGTTCAAAGGCGAGCCGGGGACCTACGAAAGCGGTGGCCCGACAGACAACGTACTTTCCATCTGGAAGGCCGAGGCGCCGGCGATCGACGTCCTGGCACCGGATATCTACCTGCTGGATACGCAGTCCTATCTGAAGGTCATCGAGCTATACCACCGGCCGGATAACGCCTTGTTCATTCCTGAGACAGCGGGAACGCCGCGTGCGGCGCGTTTCCTTTTTGCTGCCTTGGGAATGCAGACGATCGGCTATTCCCCGTTCGGGCTGGATTACACGCGGACCAATCATCCGGAGAGAATGGTGCCCAATGAGCCGAATGCCTTTCTTGACCCCACAGCGCAGAACTACAAGCTTCTCGCTCCGATGATGCGCGACGTTGCCCGCCTGAACTTCGAAGGAAAACTGCAGGCTGTGGCAGAAGTGGAGGACCAGCCCAGGCAGACGCTTCACTTCGGAAGTTGGGACGCCGTGGTCTCATTCGGCGTAGGCCGGGGAGGCGCTTCCACAGGGAATGCAGAGCCGATCGGACGCGCACTCGTGGCTCAGTTGAGCGACAATCAGTTTCTTGTCACAGGATTCCATTGCCGCGTCGACTTCCGTCCTGCAGGCACCGCACAGCAACAGAAAACGCAGGAGATCGTTGTCGGGACCGGTCAGACGCCCTCGGCCCTTATCGATGGGAATTGGCAGCACCGTCAGTTCCTGCGTGTAGAAGAAGGCGCGTATGAGAACGGCGTCTTCCAATCACACCGCATTCTGAACGGCGATCAAACCGACTGGGGGCTGGACTTCGGGTCGGACCCAGAGGTCCTGCGAGTATCGCTCGCCAAGTATTGAATCTGGGAGCGCGAGAAAAGGTACTGTAAAATGCCCCAGCGTCCGGGAATGAAGTAGCGCCTGGGTTGGTAATGAACCGTCAGCTATTTGTCAGCAAAAACAGGTGCTTTGAATTAAGACTGCAATTGACCGCCGTGGGAAGTACGCCAGAGCATCGACATCGTCTTCGTTGACCGACTCGACGAGAATCCTCGAAAAACGCGAACAACGGCGCACTAAACTGCAACCCCCGCGCAACCGGCAGCGGGGGATCAATCTGAGAATCACTCTTAAATTGTTGAAAAGATTGGTTGCGGGGGCTGGATTTGAACCAGCGACCTTTGGGTTATGAGCCCAACGAGCTACCGGGCTGCTCCACCCCGCAGTACTATTCTACCAACTTGTAGGATGGGGGTCAATTGAATTCTTGCCCTCGCTGCAGCACAGAACATCGCCCGCATCCGATACACTGGCGGCAATGATCTGATTTGAACGAGGAACCCCGCGGATGTCTCATCTTTATGTGGCTGTTTTGGCCGTCATTGTCGTTACGCTGCTATCGGTTGCGCTCTATCGCACCTTTCAGGTAAAGACTAAGGCCGATTATCTCGTGGCCGGACGCTCGCTGCCGGCTATCGTGCTGGTGCTCACGCTGCTCAGTTCGTGGATTGGCGGCGGCTCGCTCTTTGGCGGGGCGGCCAACGCTTACAAAAACGGCTTTGCCGCGCTTTGGCAGCCGGCCGGGGGCTGGCTGGCGCTTCTGCTCATCTACTTCATCGCTCCCCGCGCGCGCAAATTCGCCCAGTTCACCCTGCCCGATCTGCTGGAAGTCCGCTACAACCAGATGGCGCGAGTACTGGGCACCATCGCCATCCTCTTCGCCTACGTGGGGATTGCCAGCTACCAGTTCACCGGCGGCGGCAATGTGCTGCACCTGATCTTTCCCGAGTCGGTCACGCCGGTGATGGGCACCTACATCATCGCTGCCTTCGTCATCTTCACCACGGCGCTGGCCGGGATGTCCTCCGTAGCCTACATGGACATGGTGATCGGCTCCATGGTCACCATCATCTGCCTCATTGCCGCGCCCATGCTCTTTGTACATGCCGGCGGCTGGGCCGGATTGCATCGTGCCCTTCCCCCGGAGTACTTTCAGGTGCTAGGCAACTACCGGATGAGTTCGGATCATGTGCTCCAGCCGGTGGGCTTTGGCGTCATCCGCGGCCTGGAATTCCTGGTGCCCACCATGCTGCTATTGCTGGGCAACCAAGTGATGTATCAGAAGTTCTTCTCCGCCAAAACGCAGCGGGACGCGCGCCTCTCAGTGGTGGGCTGGTTTCTGGGCGCAATCCTGCTGGAAACGCTGATTGTCTGCATTGCCGTCTTCGGTACGGCGCTCTACCGCTCCTCCGGCGAGGTCGCCAAGCTTCCCCATGAAATCATCCCCTACACGGCGCGCCATGGCTTGCCCGCGTTGATGGGCGCGCTGCTGCTGGGAGCGGTCTTTGCCCAGGTGATGTCGGCGGCCTCCAACTACCTGTTTTCCCCGGCCACCAATCTGGTCAACGACGTCTTCTCGCGCTACATTGCGCCGGGAGCATCGAATAAAAAGGTCCTGATCGTCTCGCGGCTGGCCGTGGTGCTGCTGGGCTGCTGGGCGCTCTACCAGTCGCTCCACGCCAAGAGTGTAATTCACACCATGCTATGGGCTTACACCATCTACGCCGCGTCGCTGACCCCGGTGGTGCTGGCGGCCTTCTTCTCCAGGCGGGTCACGGCCTGGAGCGCGGTTTCGGCCATTGGTGCGGGAACCGTGGTTACCCTAGTCTGGGACATCCAGGCCGTCAAGGACTGTTTTCCGAAGATCCTGTCCGACAACAGCGACGCCGCCATCTTCCCGGCGCTCATTGCGGCCGTCGCAGCCATGATCGTTGTCAGCCTCTTCACCCCCAAACCCTCGCCGGAACAACTGGCGCAGTTTGAGAGCTAGTGCCGGGGCGAAGAAAAAATTCACCCTGCGGCGGGAATTGGCCTTACACTGACGGTGTAATTCCATTCACGTTATGCCCGTCGCCCACCTGACGCTTGAAATCCGCATCGAGCACGCCCAGTCGCTCAAGGACCGGCGGCAGGTGGTGCGCTCGCTCAAAGATCAGATTCGCCAAGGCTTCAATGTCTCAGTGGCGGAGATGGACGAGGCGGTGACCTGGCAATCGGCCACCCTCAGCATCGTCGCCATCTCCCGCTCCCGCGACTACCTGCACGGGCTCATCGAAGAGGTGGAGCGCGCCGCCCGCCGCATGACCAACGAGCTGGGCGCGGAGCTGGCCGACGCCTTCTGGGACTACATCGAGAGCTGACGTGGCAGTATAAAGCCGCTTAATCGGGCTTTCAAAAAGCGCGAAAATGAGGGCATTTGGGAGTTAAAAGGGCACTTTTTGGGGTTAAAAAGGGGCAAAAAACGGGGTTTGCAGTTACTGATTCGTCAACAGTTGAAAAATGCAAACTATTGATTTAGTGATAGTTATAAGCAGTGAGAAGGTAGAAAAAATGATTTCCACAGGGAGGGGGGGTGGGGGTCAGTCCGTTTTTCGTGTTTTTGGCTCGTAATGGAGGGAGGCGAGCGCGACCTGCGCCGCGTAAAGAAGCTGGTTGGCCCTCTTTTCTGGAATCGCCTCAATGAGGATTCCGTGGGCGGCACAGGCGAGGAAGTCGCGGATATTTTCATACCCGGCAAGAGGAGGCATGGCTTTGCAGTAGGCGGGGCCGGCCTCATGGGCGGCGAAAATCGAGTCCAAGCTGCCCCCCTTCGAACGTCCCATGTACGCATCGTAGGCGCGCTGCCAGGCAGCGCAGCAACGCTTGATGGCGGCGCGGGCTTGTTTGGTGTTAAGGTCGATTTCCGGTAGAGGAATGGCCTCGACCGGGGTGAGTTCCGATACGGATTCTGGAGTCATTGTGGATTCCCTTTACATATAGTGTTCACCATCGGAGCGTAATTATCTGCAAAAGCACCTCCACCTCAGGAAATAAATATCGTTTCCCGGGGACTCCGGTCCGCAGTGCAGCCAGACGGCCCTTCGACATCGCTCAGGGCAAGCTTACAGCAGAGCGGCGTGGCTCTGATCGCCGGTGTGTTCTGTCACCCTATTGCTTATCACGAAAACCGAAAAGATCACCAATAACAATCTTCCCCACAGCGAGAACGGCGTTGCCGATGGCCTTCTTGTCCAGTGTGTCGGGGATCTGGGCAGCCGGCATGGCGAACGAGATGCTGCCCACAGCGGGATGGTCATTGACGACGGTATTTTCCAACAATCGATGGGGCAGCCTCAGCTAATGGTGGGCCAGCCCCGCTCGATGAATTCTTTGCCAGATAACTCCCTGCGAGTTGGATGCCGATTCCTGGCGCAACCAGCATCACAACCGGCGTCCCGTTCTCAATGAACCTTACCCCCGTGCCTCTGGAGCATTCTGACCATTTCCCTTACGTGTTTAGATTGGTTCGACCACGTGGCGGCGCACAAGGGCGTCCTCATATGAATATCTTTGTAGTTTTTGGCATTGACGTCGGCTCCATGGGCGAGGAGCAACTCTGCCAGGGGGACATTACCACGATATGCCGCCAAGTGCAGTGGAGTATTACCATCCTCGTTTTTGGCATTGACGTCGGCTCCATGGGCTAAAAGCAACTCTGCCAAGGGGACGTTGTCCCGAATTGCCGCCATATGCAGTGGAGTATTGCCATCCTCTTTTCTGGCATTGACGTTGGCTTCGTGGGCTAGAAGCAGTTCGGCCATTTCCGTGCTGTTAGCCCAACATAGGGCATTATCATCTTTGGGGTTTGCGCCGTGGGCCAGAAGCAGTTTTACCATCTCCATATTTTCGTGATCTGTTGCGATTTCCAATGGCGCCCGGTGTTCTCCAGCGATGTTAACGTCTGCCCCTTGAGCCAATAGCCGTTTGACTTCCCCCACGTTTTCAGCTTGAACCGCGCGGGTCAACAGTGTCCAGCCTCGTCGATCCCGAGCATTGAGGAGACCGGGTAAGTTGTCGCCCATATCCGCGAGGCCAATCTTCCCCACGGAGAGGACGGCATCGCTGATAGCCTTCTTGTCCATGGTGTCCGGTATCTGGGCGATTGGCATGACGAATACGATGGTCTCCACAGCATCTTGGTTCTTAACCACGTCCTGCTTGGTGAGTTTCATATCCACAATAACCTCTGTACGCCCCCCGGTTTCCATCACAGGTCTTAGCTTGGGAGTAAGTATTTCTTCCGTGCCGAGGCGCGCCTGGGTCGTTGCATAAGAGCCAACAACGACGATGTCCTTAATCTCTGGAAATTTGGCGGCGACGCCATGGAACCGCGCGAGGACCTCGGCGATGCCGTTATCGAGCGCGATCCGGCCCATTTTCTGTCTGCGGTCTGGCGCATCGAACACATGGCTCGCTTGTCGAAGAGCAATGCCCCCGAAGGAGCGATCCAGCCCAAGAGTTACATTGAGCTCAACGGCGCCGGTTTCGTTGTTTTTAGTCAGGCGGATGGAATCCAAGTCAAACGGCGCGCATCGAAAGGCCTCCGGGTTGGCGAGGAGGGTTTTCTCGAATTCTTCTTTCAAAGCCGCGCTGAATTGTTTAACCTCAGGTGGGGCATTGTTATCGATTAGAAAAGACGAAGTGACATATTTTGACAGATTCAATACCGTACGGACTGCCTTATCGCTGGATTTGACATCGAGGTCCACACTGGTATAGCCGAATCTTCTGACCCGTAGTCTCTGGAGATCGTTATCGCCGTGAAACGCCAACTCGACCGTGCCTGGAGTCAAGGTGTTCGTACAGGCAAGGTCTCTGCCCTCTATCTTCCAGATCATCGCTCCCGGCGGGTCGGAGGCGATGGTGACCGAGTGAGAGAACAATTGCGTGTCCTGCGCCGCAGCCTGGCGAACTCCGATGAACGTAACAAGAGCAAGAGAAAGAACGAGAACGGCTCCAACAATCCGAACGTAGAGCAAAGTCCCGGCACTTTTCCAACATTCATGTGGCTCAGACATGGCACCTCCATTTTGGTACGGCAATGGTGCTTGGACCGTTTGACGATCGCCACCTGCGCGGTTATTGTGCTAGCGATAGGTGGCCAGCACCTTTTGCAGCTCGGCAAAGTACTTCTCTTTGTAGTCACGTTCTACATGAACTAATAAATTACCAGCTCCATGCTTTTTGACCTCAAGTGTTACCCGAGTCTCAGGTTTACTGCTGATAATCTCAATGTGAATTTCCAAATCACAGGTATTACCCATATAAGAACCCCGCGGAGTGCAGTCGCCGCCCTTTCCGCGGATCGTCCTCTTTTCCTTATCCCTGTCGGTTACGTACAGCCCTATCCGCTCCATGGCGTCCAGGGAAGCTTGAAAAACCTCGTCATAGGTATACTCGTAGACCCGCGTGCTCTCTTCAGGTTTATCCTTGGCTTGTGCTGCGGGAGATAAGATGGCAGTTATCAGAGCTACCAACGCTATCAGAGCCAACCTGCCAACAGCCGCATAGGGTGTACACCGGGATAGTCCGAACTCGTTTCGACACATAGCAATACGCTCCTCTCTGATTATGCGATTGGAATAAGCACATAATCATTTCACAGGGAAAGTCTGTGCGCTCCGTCACGAGGCAATAGATTTGGAAATATGGGTTGCTGCGGCAGCTCCGGCACGATGGGACCTCAGACTTACTACATGCAAAGCCGGAATTAAGGATAGGTATGCGCCAGTTCAGTTGCCCGGTGCGGGATGAAGGGTCTAAGTATCCCAGGTCCGATAATCCGGACTTCCACCCCAGCAAATAACAATCACTCGACGGGGATCCCGGAACTAGGACACCCGGCCGTATCCTCAACAAACCCGGCGCGCGGAGCTGGCCGACGCCTTCTGGGACTACATCGAGAGCTGAGAAAAGCAGGGACTAGGGAATAGCGAACAACCAGAGCTCCTTCCCGTTGTGCGATCCAACTATTTCGGCAGCTCCTCAAGAGCCGGCCGGCATGGGACGTTCGTGAATCAGCATCCACAGCGTACCGAATTTGTCCCGGAGCATGGCAAAACGGAAGGCGTAGAAGGTTTCCGCCATCGGCAGGATGATCTCGCCGCCCTCGCTGAGTAGGGCGTAGATGCGTTCCGCATCCTCAATGCTGTCGACGGATAGAGCAAGATAGGCGCTGCGCATCGGTTGAAAGCGGTCTGGTGGAGCGTCGCCCGCCATGATCGTCGCGTCTGCGATCCGGATGCTGGCATGGAGAACGCCCTTCTCGCATCCCGGCGGGATATTCTTCGGCTTCGGCATCTGCTCGTAGGTCATGCTGAAGAGGACCTTTGCGCCCAGATGCTCTTCGTAGAAGCGAAGAGCTTCAGCGCAGTTGCCGCCAAAGTGCAAATGGGTAGTCAGTTTCATTGCGCCAATTTTCCTTCTTGAGAATGGAATGGAATCTGGAACGGCGGGAAGGCCATAGAGATCCGTTACAGGTTGGATGCCGGAAGTGCAAGCGGCGGCTCGAACCGGTCCGATTTTCTGGTTCCACGCGCTCCTCTGCTATGCTGAATGGTCTGCCCGGATCAGGAGGGAGCCATGCCGGAACACAGAGCGCGAAAGCACCATCAGGACCGAGTGGCGCAGACGCTGCGCGATGAGATTGGCGTGCTCATCGAGGGCGAGCTGGTGGACCCGCGCATCAACCTCTGCTACGTCACCGAAGTGGCGCTGAATCCAGGCGGCAAGTCAGCGCGGGTGTATGTGGCCGTGGACAGCGCCGTCCAGGACATTGCCAAAGCCGAAGAAGAGACGGTGGCCGGCCTGGAAGCCGCCAAGGGCTTTATTCGCTATGAATTAAAGGAGCGGATGGGGGTGCGCCACGTGCCCGAACTCACCTTCCTCGCCGACCGCTCGGGACGCTTCCAGGCGCGCATCGACGAACTGATGGGCCGGCATCGCAAACGGCAAAAGGCAGCCGCGGCACTATCCCTCGCCGGGCAGGGGCCTGCGGCGGATGATAAGGCCCTGGCGGAGTAGTCCTGCTTGGATCATTCCAGCTGCAATCCGGCATTTCAGCCGATAAGCGTCAGCACTCTAGAAAGAAACAAGCGTGGACCGGGAGGTCCACGCTACAGCCAGCCGGGAGGCCGGCGTTACAGTTTCATGTACCGCGGGCCGGCAACGCCGATGGGGGACTATTAAGATTCCGCCCCAAGGCCCGAATCTGTTAGCCTTGAGCCTGTCGAGGCGCAGTACAACTTCCGCGTTTCAAGGAAGCGCAGAACTCAAACCGAAGCGGTCAGACTCCCTCATTTGTCCTGACCGGAACCGGGAACGCTTGCCTTTATGAAGCAAGCTATGGCTCCTATGGAGAAACACTGGTAGTGGACACTATTCAGGAACCATCCGCTCCGGATACGCCCCCAGGTTGGCGCATACGGCTGCCCCGCTGGGCCACAGTACGCGAGGCCTCCGTCTTTCTCGTTTTTGTCCTCTTTTTTCTTCTCTATGGGCAGACCCCCCTGGTGGGCGGCGACAACCTGGGCCTGGTGGGGGCCGATGAGCCCCGCTATGCGCAGATTGCCCACGAGATGCTCGACCGGTTCGACGCGGCGCACACGCTCAAGAGCAAACTGAGCGCCTGCGTAACCCCCTACCTCTATGGAAGGCCCTGGCTGGAGAAACCGGCCCTCTACTACTGGCGGGCAATGTTCGTCTTTCAGGACTTCGGCGTGCATGACTGGGTGGCGCGACTGCCCTCGGCCACCTTCGCTTTCCTCATGGTGGCCCTTATCTACCTGCATATGCGGAGGTTCCGCCCCGGCGGCCATCTTGACGCGGCGCTGATTACGGTGGCCTGCGCCGGCATCATCGGCTTTGCCCGCGGCGCATCCACCGATATGCAGATGGCGGCGCCTTTGGCCATCGGCCTGCTGGGCTGGTACGCCTGGTACGAGACCGATTCCAAGTTCTGGCTCTTCGACATTTACTTTTTCACCGGCGTGGCCACGCTGGCCAAGGGGCCGGTGGCGCCGGTTTTGGCTATCGCGATTGTGGCCGCCTTCGCCTTCCTGCGCCGCGAGTGGTCGATCCTCAGGCGCTCGTTCTGGTGGCCGGGCGTGCTGTTGTACCTGGCCATCGTGCTGCCCTGGTTCATCGCCGTACAGCACCAGAATCCCGATTTTTTCCGCGTCTTTTTCCTGGAACACAACCTGGAGCGCTTTGCCACTGATCGTTATGAGCACCAGCATCCCTTCTGGTACTACCCGGTGGTGGCGCTGCTGGCCCTGATGCCCTGGACGGTGATCGCGCTGCGGGCGTTGATCGACGGCATCCGGACCTCGGTCTGCGAGTGGCGGGAGCGCCATTTCAGCCGGTGCAAGCGATGCCCCGGCCAACCCGGCGATGCCTTTCCGGAGTTTCTTGTCCTGTGGGCGTTGATTCCCATAGTGTTTTTCTCCTTCTCGCAGTCCAAGCTGCCGGGCTACATTCTGCCCTCCATTCCGCCCATTACCATCCTCACCGGGGACTTTATAGCCCGGCGCCGGCAGCAGGGAATCCGCCTCTGGGTGCTGATGAGCCACGCCGCGGTCTGCGGCGTAATGACCATGGTGGCGCTGCTGCTGCCCTGGTTTGTGATTCATAACCCGAAAGTGCCGCCCCTGCCTGCGTTGGAGGGAGGTCAGATACTTGCCTTTATTCGCCAGTGTGGCGGCGAATGCATCCGCATCATGCCGCCGTGGCCGGCACTCACCGTAGCTGTACTGGCCTCGGTTGGCGCGGCGCTGCTGATTATCGTCGTGGTCAAAGGCTTCGGCGCGGTCCGGTTGCGTCTGGTCACCACGGCGGTGCTGGTCGTACTGGTTTTATATCTCTATGGCGTTGGTCCGGTCTTTGGCATTCCAGCCATCGGTGCAACCAAACAGGTGGTTCACCTGCTGGATCGCTCCTACTCCGCGCGCCCGCTGGCCGAGCGACTGGCTGCCACTGCTCCCGCCGGCGAGACGGTAGCTGTCTTCCGCGTGCGGCGCGATGTCGAGTACGGCCTAGCCTTCTATCGCAATCGAGAGGTGGTCAATTACACCGTAAAAGGCGTGCCGGACCAACAGCACCTTCTGGTGGCGCAGGTGACCGGTAAAGGCGGCGTGGACCTGCATACCACGGCCGCGCTCGAAGAGCTGCTGGGCGACCGGCACTATGAGCATCTCTTCAGTTGGCCGGAGCAGGGCCTGGTGATTTATAAGGTGGACAGCAAGTAAAGTAACAGTTCACTGTCGTCAGAGGAGAACCACGGCATTGGACGCTTCCTTCGAGATTCTCGACCTGCGGCATTTTGCGGCGCCGGTGTTGCGTCCCGTGCTGGAGGCTGAAGGCGAGCTGTGGAAGCAGCGCTTGCACTGGGATTACAGCATTTCATCCAGGCTGCTGATGCAGTATTTCGACAGCCACATGCTGCCCGGCTACGCGGCCCTGGAGAAAGGCCGGATTACCGGCTACGTCTTTTGCGTCTACGAAGAAACCAAGGCGGTGATCGGCGACGTCTTTGCGTTGCCCGGCCCGCACACCGAGGGCAGGTCCGCCCGCCAGATCGAGGAAACGCTGCTCATGCACCTGATTGAGCTGCTGGTGAACTCGCCCCAGGTGGATCGCGTGGAATCACAACTGCTTCTGCACCCTACAGGCTCCCACGACGGCGTCTTTCTCGACGCGGGCTTCCAGCTTCACCGGCGTCTCTTTATGGTGCGGCAGCTCGAAGGCTACGAGCCCACGTCATACGTGAGCCTGCCCGCAACGCTGGAGTTGCGGCCCTGGCGCGAAGAGGACCTGAACGCCGCCAGCCGGCTCATCGCCGCGGCTTACCACGGCCATCCCGACAGCGTAGTCAACGACCAGTACCGCTCGGTTCACGGCTCGATGCGCTTTCTCAACAACATTGTCCGCTTCTCTGGCTGCGGCGTTTTCACCGCGCCGGTCTCGCATGTGGTCGTGGATCGCGCCAGCCAGGAGCTGGTGGCCCTGGTGCTGGGTTCGCGCGTCAGCCCCGAGAGCGGCCACATCACCCAGCTCTGCGTCCATCCCCAGTTCCGCCGCCGCGGCCTGGCCCGCATGCTGCTCACCCTGGCCTCCTCCTGTTTCCTGCGCCAGGGCGTTACCGAGATCTCCCTCACCGTCACGGAGGCCAACACCGAGGCCATTGAGCTCTACCGCGCCGAAGGATACGACTGCACGCACCGCTTCGACGCCGCCGTCTGGCAGCGCAATAGAACGGCTTGACGTCCGTTGGGAACTCCGCGTACCGGGCGATTCAATCCATTATTTGATGCGGGACAATAAGCTTTTCGAAACTTCCCGGCATGCGCAATGCTTCTGGTGTTCCTTGTGCCACTGGATTCTCTGCTCCGGCGTTGCCTTGGGCGGCATCTTGTTTTCTGCGTGCCACAGTTTGTTCATGGGCGATTCCATCAACGAATGCAAGGGGTTGGAAATAACAAACTTCAAACGAAGCCTATCGCGCAATAAAATACATCACCCAGCTCAGTGCAATCGCCGAGGCCACGAAGAGCACAAAGCAATAAACTCCGTAGCGGATCATGCTGCGCGGCGTCTCGCGCATCGTAATGCCGAAGACCGTGGATGCAAAGAGAGCGAAGAGCACCACCGCCGTGAAGTGAGAGGGTTGAAATACCCAATTACCCATCAGGATTTCCTCCCGGTGCGCAGATTGTGCGCGTCTACGGCGGCAATAATGTTCAGCAGCCCGGCCACCACGATAAAGCGCGTGCCGTAGTCAGCGGTGGTCACCATCACCTGGACATCGCCCAGGCCTAGCATCCGGCAGAGGACGTAAGGCAACCCGATGCCCAGGTCGCCAACCAGTCCCAGAAGGACCAGAATGTCGTGCGCGCTCGCGTAGACCTCGCCCTGCATTAAAAGGCCCAGCACGAACATGCCCAGAATCGACGCCGCCAGCAGCGCACCACGGCCCCATTTGCGCAGCAGAAAATGCCCGCCGCCAGGCACCAGCCAGCCGGCAATCAAGGGAAGGTAGATAAACCCCTTCTGCGTGCCGGATTGTGTCGTAGTTTTCTTGGTTTCTTCAGTTGCCATGCACTTTTGACTATAACGCATTGGGGCGGGGCATTTCTTGATTCTCGGCCACTGGGTAGTGGGTCAGTCCGAATGCTTTCGCCAAATTCTAAGCAAATCTAGGAGCCAAGAGATCATTCCGGTGCCGCCTATCAGGATGAATGGGATCAGTCCATAAACCCATGGAGCCAATCCTGTCCCCATGTAAATGTCATCAGCTTTCCAGTGATCTATCCCAGCCGGAATATTTCCAATAAGGATGCTTTGCCCGAACTCTGTCAAGCCAAACGCAAAGAAGCACAAGAACGGAATGCTCGCGATTAGTAGGATCTTTGCCCAGATTCTCACGTTGTCATCCCTCATCCCTTGAACACAATGGTCTAAACCAACACATTACCGATCCCTGACCCATGCTTCTTAGATTCGCACCAATTCGGTTTGAATCCGCCCCGTGACCCAGGCCTTGCCGGGAGCGGTCATCATATCGATCTCGCTGCGCACGCCAAACTCCGGCAGGTAGATGCCCGGCTCGACGGAGAAGCAGGTGTTGGGCAGCAGCAGCCGCACGTCGTGCGTCTCCAGATTGTCGAGATTCGCGCCCACGCCGTGCACCTCCTGGCCGATATTGTGGCCGGTGCGATGCGTAAAGAACTCGCCAAAGCCGGCCGCCTGAATCACCGCCCGGGCCGCGTCATCGGCTTCGTAACCGCAGATGGGCCGGCCCGCCGCAAAGGCCTGCTCGACCACGCGGATGGCCGCATCGCGGGCCTTCACGACGATTTCGAAGACCTTTTGCTCGTGCTCCGCCGGCTCCCGGCCCACTACCCCCGTCCAGGTGATGTCGTAGTAGACGCTGTCCGGCGTGTTCAGCCGCGCCCAGATGTCGATGAGCAGAAAATCTCCTTCGCGGATGGGCGAGCAATGCTCGGCGGTCGGCTCATAGTGCGAGTCGGAGCAGTTGGCGTTGACGCTGACGTTGGGGCCGTCGGCCCAGACCAGCCCCTCGTGGCGCATGGCCTCGCTGAGCCACTGCACATGGTCATATTCTGTGTAAGTACCCGGCTTGCCACCACCCGGGCGCAGGCGGCGGCCAATCACGCGCCAACCCTCGGCCAGAACCGCGTCGATGGCCCGCTGCGCCACGCTGTGTGTGGCGATTTGCTCCACGCTCAGCACCGCCTCAAATTGGCTGACCATATCCGCGGAGCTGACAATCTGCTTGCCCAGGCCGCGTAAAAACTCCACCGTGCCCGCATCGGCCATGGAGATGGTCATGATGGCGTTGTTGGGCGAGTACTGCATGGCCACGGTGCGCGCGCCGCTGAGCAGCGCATCCAGGCCCTGGGCGAGCTCCTGCCAGCTTGAATACAGCGCCTTGGAGCCGGGAAGCGCGTCCAGCCGAGCCTGCTCAATGCGATGCACCAGCTTGCGCGGCTCGCCCACGGCGGGCACAAAGTAGTACCAGCGCCGCGTGACGTGCAGCTTGGGGTCCATGCCCAGAATGCGCTCGCCAATGGGGTCGCGATGATGATGATCGTAAAACAGCCAGCCGTCAAAGCCGGCCTCCTGGATAGCCGCCTGTATCGCTAATAGGTTCATACCGGACATGATACGCGAGCGGGGGGATAACTGCTCTGCTCTTAGTTCTGGCGAGCGGCTTACCGGCGGCCGCAATTTATGGTTGCCAAGCTATCCAACACGAGAGAGTCCTCTACTTGCGCAGTATTTTCCGGTAGTACTTCTGACTGTAGACATCCTGGGAATTTCGCATGGAACCGAGGTAGCATTGAGCGCCATCGCGCCCCCAGCAGTAGTTGTTGTTCCAGGCGCATTCGAGGTGATGGGGAAGAAGCAGATCGCCGTAGTCGGGGCAAATTTTCAGGGCAAGGTTTTGTTTCCGGCGGAGACCACGGTGGGCCAGGCGCTTGTCGTCTTTCGCGCTGGCAGTGCCCGTGATCGCAGCAAAGGGGCGGCGGTAGGAACGGCTCATGACGAACTCCAGGTCGCAGTTGCGTACCTATGTCATGGCGTTTTCCTCCTGTCTTCATTGTATCGAGGAGAAGGGCAATGTTGCCTAGGTTATCTTTATGTGATAACCTATCAAGGTCATGCAGAATCGCGATCCTGCACTCGATACGCTGCTCGACCTGGATGGCCTTACATTGGTTGTTGACCCGGAGGGCGGGCATTGGGTGCGGTTCATTGTCACACGAGTTGCAGCAACGACGGAGAAGCCGCACGGGTTGGATTATTCTCTTACGCTGCACGGACGGAATGGTGAGCGGGTGATGGGGTTCGATAATGCTCATCCCGTGGGGAAGCAAAAGCACGGCAACCCGCAGGATCATCGCCATCGCATGAGGACGGTCAAGTCATATGACTACAGCGACGCGGCTACACTGCTTGCCGATTTCTGGACGGAAGTGGACGCCGTACTGAAAGAACGAGGAGTGCACCCATGAGCACGCTGAGAGTTGGAATCGCCAGCTACGAAGAGATGAAGGCGCTGACCCTGGCTATCGCGCGGGGCCAGCGCAAGCTCTCGCCTCAGGAACCGCGGGTATGGTTTCCTTCGACAGAGTCCTTCGCCAAAATACTCTCCGCCGGGAACCGCGACCTGCTCCGCATCCTGGTCGAAGACGCGCCCGGCTCACTCGAAGAACTGGCGCGACTCACCGGGCGGAAAAAGTCCAATCTCTCCCGCACCCTCAAGACCATGGCCAATTACGGTCTTGTGCGGCTGGAGCGCGGCCCGCGCGGACGCATCAGTGCCAAAGTCATTCACGACCGCATCGAACTGGAATTGCCTCTGGCACGGAAGGATCGAGCGGCTTGAGGCGCAACAGGCTGACCCAGGGCTCCGGAGCGAATTGCGCGGTTTTCGATGGATGTGCTGGTCAATATCACTTCAGCGCTGGGGCAAAAGATTACGGTCAGGCTTGACACTGCGGCGTGAGCGGATAACTGGAAACTATGAGTTTTTCCGCGCTGCGATCATCTCTGAGTGTGCTTCTCTCACCGCTCGATTGAATGTATCGATTTTTCCGCGAATTTCGCCCAAATTTGCTTTCTTGGTGATGGTAAAATCACTAACGCTATTATAAAGATCCTCCGCCGCTTTTTCTGCCTCAGAACCCATTCGTGGTGCAAGTACAGTAAGTCTTTGTATCCTATATCGGTTCTCTAATAATATTTCACAGGCAGTACTTATCTCTTTTTGCCATTCCATCCCTTTTGCATCATTCGGATCCTTAGCAATAGTAATAAACGCGGCATAAGTCATTATCCGCTCGACCGAGTTCATGAAAGCATTTGATGCATTAAAGAAAAGGTCTGCCCATTTTTGATTAAAGTCCGAACGGCGGGCGACCTCAAGTTTGATCTGTTCCAGTCGCCGGAGAAAGAACCAACCCAATATAATCAGTAAACATTCAAGCAGGATTTTGGCGATTTCAATAATTTGGTTGAATTGCAAGATTCACCACCAATCAAAACCACGAACAGCATAATACTTGTTATATGAAATCGGCTCAATTTACTTTCCTAATCCGCCAACGATTATTTTGTCCAGCTTGAAATCTTCACGCCGCCGACAACCGCAATTCGACCTTAGACTGCGTGGCTTCAGCGAAGCGCAACAGCGTCTTGGTGCTGGGCAATGTTTGGCCGCTCTCCAGCCGGGCGATTGCCGACTGGCTGGTGCCCATGCGCTCGGCCAGTTCGACCTGAGAGAGACCGGCGCGAAGACGCGCCTGGATCAGCTCCGTGGCGATTTCAAACTCCGGACCCAGACGATCGTACTCCGCCTTGAATTCCGGATCCTTCATCCACTCATCCGCGAGTTCTTTAAGGGGAATCGTCATAAAACTTCCTTTGCGCGCCGCTTGGCAAGATCGATTTCGCTACGCGGCGTCTGCTGCGTCTTCTTGATAAAAGCGCGAACGATAACAACTCTGCGGCCTATGGCCGTAACATAGATGGCCCGTGCAATGCCATCCCTTCCCGTCACGCGCATCTCCCATAGCTTGCCTTCAAGGTGCTTGACATAAGGTTCTCGCAGCGTTTCAAGGCCAACCTGAGAGATCATACGTTCCAGCCGAAATAGACGCGCTCGAACTTCCAAAGGGAAGGCATTGAGTTCACTACGCACCGTATCGTTGAGAACCTCGACATGCCATTCCATATATGATCCTATCTCAAAAATGAGATATTGTCAACTTCGTGTCTCTCTACCTTCCCGTCCCCCCCACCGTCATCCTATCCAGCTTGATGGTTGGCATACCCACGCCTACCGGCACACTCTGGCCGTCCTTCCCACACGTCCCAACGCCTTCGTCGAGTTTAAGGTCGTTCCCCACCATGGAGACGTGCTTCAACGCCTCGGGGCCGTTGCCGATCAAAGTCGCGTCGCGCACCGGGGCGGTGACCTTGCCGTCTTCGATCAGGTAAGCCTCGGAGGCCGAAAAAACAAACTTGCCGTTGGTGATGTCCACCTGCCCGCCGCCGAAGTTGACCGCATAAAGTCCGCGCTTGACGCTGCGCAGGATGTCCTCGGGCGAATCCTCACCGGCCAGCATATAGGTGTTGGTCATGCGCGGCATAGGAATGTGCTGATAGCTTTCGCGGCGGCCACTGCCTGTATTCGCCGAGCCCATCAGCCGCGCGGAGAGCTTGTCGGTGAGGTAGCCGCGCAGAATGCCGCCTTCGATAAGAACCGTCTCCTGCGTCGCCGTGCCCTCGTCATCCACGTTCAGCGAGCCGCGGCGACCGGCGATGGTCCCGTTATCGACGACTGTGACTTTGGAGCTTGCGACCTGCTGGCCGATCAGCCCGGCAAAGGCCGAGGTCTTTTTGCGGTTGAAGTCGGCTTCCAGGCCGTGGCCCACTGCCTCGTGGAGCAGGATTCCCGGCCAGCCGGGGCCAAGGACCACCTCCATCTCGCCAGCCGGAGCAGCCACGGCGCCCAGTTGCAGAATTGCTCCCCGTGCCGCCTCCCGCGCCAGGGTCTCCGGGCTTTTGGAGCCTACAAACTGGTCGATTCCGGCGCGCCCGCCTCCGCCTGCCGTGCCTTTGGTCGTGGTTTCGCCGTCCCTGGCGATGACAAAGACGTTGAGCCGGCAAAGCGGCTGAGTGTCGCTGGCAAAGGCGCCGTCGGATGCGGCAATCAGGATCCGTCGCAGCTCTTCGGAGTAGCCAGCCTTGACCTGCACAATGCGCGCATCATACGTGCGGGCCGCGCGGTCGGCTCTCAAGATCAGCTCCAGGCGCGCGGCCAGATCCAGATCGTAGCCGCCCAGCGGTACGGGATAAAGGTTGGCGGACACCGGCTCGGTGAAGCCCTGCACGGGCTGTGTGGCAGGCCCTGAGGCGATCAGCGCGGCGGTGCGTGCGGCGTGCAGCAGCCGCTCGGGGTTCAGGTTGTCGGTATAGGCGTAGCCGGTGCGCTCGCCGCTGAGCACGCGGATGCCACAGCCGGCGCTGACGCCTTGAGAGGCGGATTTCACGATCTGCTCATCGACGCCCAGCGCGGTGGCCGTAACCGACTCGAAGTACAGATCGGCGTAGTCGCCGCCGGCCGAGAGCGCCTCGCCCAGACAGCGCTCCAGCAGCCGCTCGGTGATGCCGAACTTCTCAAAAAAGTACTTCTTATGGCTCGGGGTCGGGGAAGCGGCCGGTATGCTCATCGTATCTTTGAGTTTATCCTCTGCCGCGTCTGGGCAGATTGACTCAGGACCCCCGTTCCTCTTTTGATGCGGGGCCATCCATACTCTGCCGCCGGGGCTGGGATCGTGGTACATTTTGGGCATGAAGAAAATTCTAGCCGCGCTCCTGCTCCTGATGGTGTTTGCCAGCCCGGCGTTCGCTGCCCATCATCATCAATACGACTACAACATCTCTCACCATCAACACAACTCTCATAACCATCACCACAACTCTCATCATCATCACAACCACCATCCGCATCACGCATAGAACGGCTCCCGTCCCTAAAGCTGCACCACTTCCGGGGCCGGTGTATTCAACGCGGTTTCATTCCGCAAGCAGATGGGTTAAATTATTGCCATGACCGAACTAGACGATCTTCGTTATCCAATTGGCCGCTTCGCTCCTCCGGCCAGCAGTCTGCCCGGTATCCGCGCGGCGCACATGCAGACGCTGCGTATGCTGCCTGAGCGCCTGCGTGCCGCCGTTGCGGGATTGAACGACGCCCAGCTCGACACACCCTATCGCGAAGGCGGCTGGACCATTCGCCAGGTGGTGCATCACCTGGGCGACAGCCACGCCAACGCCTACGTCCGCTTCAAACTGGCACTCACCGAGGATTGGCCCACCATCAAGCCCTACGACGAGGCCGCATGGGCCAATCTGCCTGACAGCCGTCTACCCATTGGCGGCTCGCTGGCGCTGATTGAGGGGTTGCATGGCCGCTGGGTGGCGATCCTGGAAGCCATGACCGAAGACGACTTTCGCAAGGGCTACAACCACCCGGAGCGTGGCCGGCAGAACCTGGCCAATGTGCTGGCCATGTACGAATGGCACTCGCGCCACCACACCGCGCACATCACCGGCCTGCGCGCGCGCATGGGCTGGTAGAGGCCGCATGGCCGCCGGCGCTCCACCCCAGCGACGTAGACCTGTCGCTGGGGACCCCGGCACTCCACCCCAGCGACGTAGACCTGTCGCTGGGGACCCCGGCGCTGAGGCTGCGTCACCCGAACGGCTGGCCCAAACCATCGAAGCCTACCTGGCCGACCACCCCGCGGCCGCGGTGCTGGAAGATGGCCGCGTGCTCTTCGACATGCGCAGCGCCCGCTACGCGGTGAGCGAGCAGCATGGCCGCTGCCTGCTGCAACTGTGGAGCGAGGAGCGCAACCTGATGCGCACCGTGGTCGAAGTGCAGGAGCGCGCGCAATGCCTGCGCCTGGCCACTCGCCGCATGGGCGCGGCCAGGCCGCAGACCCTGGAACTGGTTCCCACCAGCGACCGCCGCACGCCCACCGCGCGCGAGTCCGCTCGCCGCAACTATCAGCGGCTGCTGGAGCGCGTGCTGACCCGCCAGTTTATCGGTTCCAAAGTTGATGGCCTGCGTTCAGCTATGGATCTGGAGCACAGCTTTGGCCCCGCCTATGTGCGCGGGCGTCTGCTGAAGGGCACAGCGGCCGAGGCAGTGATTGGCGTCAGCGAGGCGGAGTCGGGAGCCATCATCGACGGCGTTTTGACCCTGGGAATTCTCTGGCTGGATCATTGCCGCCAGCACGGCGACGGAAGGCGGCATTATGGCGGGCTCAAGGTGATTGTGCCGGCCGGAGCCTGGAGAACCACGGCCGAGCGCATGGCCTGGCTCAACCACGCCGCCGCCGACTTCCAGCTTTTTACCCTCGACGAGCGCAGCGAAGAGCTTGCGGCGGTGGATTTTCGCGACACCGGCAACCTGGACTCGCGGCTGGTGCATGCATTCTCCGCCGAAGCCGCTATCGAGCGTTGCCGGGCTGGAATCGATAAGCTGCTCTCGCTGGTTCCGCCCGCCGCGAAGGACCGGATCGAGATTCGCCCCAACTCTGCCACGGAAGTCGGCCTGCTGCTGCACGGCCTGGAGTTTGCGCGCATGCGCCATGGCGTTGCCGCCAACACATTCGCCCGCGAAAACGAGATCAGCTTCGGCGCGGGAGCCAACGAGACGCCGCTCACTGAAGAAAACGAGCCGCGTTGCCGCGATCTCTTTTCGCGGCTTTTCTTGAGCCGCCACGGCGACGGCGCGCACACCGACCCGCTCTTCCGCCTGCAACCGGAGCGCTGGTTGGAGTCTCGCCTGCGCGCGGAGATTGCCGAGTTGCTGCCCGGCCTGCGCGGCGACATGCTCTACTCGCAGGTTCCCGCGCTTTCGACGGGCGACCGCGGCCTCCTCGACCTGCTCACGCTCGACCGCAACGGCCGTCTGACGGTGATCGAGCTGAAGGCCGATGAGGATCTGCACCTGCCCTTGCAGGCACTGGACTATTGGATTCGCGTCCGCGCGCTCAACAACGACCGGCAGCCTGCGGCAGGTAACGAAGGTGGACGGCCTCTCTCGGCCTTCGAGCGCCAGGGCTATTTTCCAGGGGCAGAGGTCTCGCCGCTCGCCCCGCGCCTGCTGCTGGCCGGCCCGGCTCTGCGCATCCATCCCGCCAACGAGCCGGTGCTGCGCTACTTTTCCCCGCAAGTGGAGTGGGAGCTGATCGCGCTCACCGAGCATTGGCGGCGTGAGTTGAAGGTAGTCTTCCGCAAACGCAGCAGCGACGCGCGGAGCTAGCCTTCAGCCAGTTCGATTCCGGCGATTTCAACTTCCAGGCCGCCGTATTCGGGGTGCTCGTTTTCGCGGATGCGGTAAGCGAGGTCGATGAGGCTTCCCTGTGTGAGGCCTAGCTGAAAAGCGCGGACGGCCATGTGCCATCCTACCGCGCGCTGCGCGCCGCTCGATCCGGGCAAAGGCGGCGGCTGAACGGAATCCTGCGCCAACTCCAATCTCAAATGGCGCTCCTTCATCATGCGCGGCGGGACGAGCAGGCGCACGCGACGCGCCACGAAGACCGGCTCGGGATTGTCGTGGCCAAAGGGCTCGAGCTTCCTGAGCCAGCCAACCAACACGCTCGTGATATGGTCCAGCGGCAGCTCGGCGTGGATATGAAGCAATTGCTCCGGCTCGCGGGCGGCCAGGTGCTCCTCGGCGTAAAGGCGCAGGCGGCGTTTCAACTCAGGCAACTTGTCGGCGGGCAGGGCAAAGCCCACGGCGAAGGCATGTCCGCCGAAGCGCGTGAAGAGATCGGCTGAGCCCTCGATGGCGTTGAGCAACTGAAAGCCGTTCACCGAGCGGCCGGAGCCGTGCGCCACTCCGTCCTCAATGCTGACCACGATGGCGGGCTTCGCGGTGCGCTCGACGACGCGCGAGGCCAGGATGCCGATGACACCGCGGTGCCAGCCTTCGCCGTCGATCACCAGCAGTCGTTCGGCGGCCAGTTCTGAATCGCTGGCAAGGCGCTTCTCGATTTCCGTGAGTGCGGAGACCTCGGTCTCGCGGCGTTCGCGATTGAGCCGTTCCAGCTTGGCGGCCAGCTCGACGGCGCGGGCTTCATCGCGAGTCGTAAAAAGCTCGACGATATCGGAGGCCACATCCATGCGCCCGGCGGCGTTGATGCGCGGAGCCAGGCGGAAGGCCACGTCGTAGCCGGTGAGCGCTTTGGAGGCGGGATCAAGGGCCGCTGCGGCAAAGAGAGCGCGCAGGCCTGCTCCGGACGGGTGTCGCAGTTCCCGTAATCCCAAAGCCGCGATGGTGCGATTCTCGCCCTTCAGCGGCACGGCATCGGCGATGGTGGCAATGGCCGCCATCTTCAAAAAACTCGGCAAGGTCTTCTCGCGGGCGCGGGCAACATCGCGGCGCTCGAGCAGCGCTTGCGCCAGCTTCATAGCGATAGCCGCGCCGCAAAGGAATTTTTCAGGGTAAGCGCAGTTGGGCTGGTTGGGGTTGAGAATGGCCAGCGCGTGCGGAACAGCGTCGTGAGCTTCCAGCAGATGATGGTCTGTGATGATCAAATCAAGGCCAAGTTCGCGCGCGGTTTCGGCCTCGGCAAAGGCCCTCATTCCGGTGTCCACAGTGATGACCAGACGGGCGCCCTCGGCGTAGGCCTCTTCCAGCACGCTCGATTGCAGGCCATACCCTTCGCGCAGCCGGTGAGGCACATGGAAGCGCGCGACCCCACCGAGCATTTCGATGGCGGTCTTGAGCAACACAACGGCGGTGGTGCCGTCCACGTCGTAGTCGCCGTAGAGCAGCACCGGTTCGCGGGCGGCGATGGCCCGCTCCAGCCGCTCGACGGCGGCGTTCATGCCCATCATGAGCAGCGGGTCGTGGAGATGGGCGATTTCAGGGTTGAGAAAGGCGAAGGCTTCGGAGGGTTGTGTAACGCCGCGGACCAGCAGCAACTCGGCCAGCACCTGCGGCAGGCGGGCGGCTTTGGCCAGCGCCGCGGCCTCGGCTGGATGCGGCTCAGCGAAACTCCAGCGCTGGCGAAGGAGCTTCCGGCCATCTTCCAGCGCCCCGGCTTGCGGCGCGGCTGGCCGCGGAACTGGCCCGTTGCCTTCAGCGCCCACCGCGCTTACTCTTCCTCGTCGTCGTGGTCGTGCTCGTGGTTGCCGATGACAAGCTCCTGAAAGGTCTCGATGTCTTCCAGAAGCCCTTGAAAGCGCTCATACCACTCGGTCGTGGTTTCGTGCAGAAAAGCCACTCCCTGGTGGACGAAGCCCAGCTGGATGTAGCCGACGTTGCCGGCGTACTTGCGCAGCCACTGCGCCTCCACAAGCTCGCTGGACTCTTCGTCGGGAAAGTTCATCTCCCCGGCTTCTTCAATCAGCGCTTCGATCTCCTCGCGCTCCAGCGTCATCTCGCTGAAGGTGACAAAGGGAGCGCCGGCGTGCTTGGCCATCTCCACAAAGTCTTTCCATGAGTCGGGGTTGCCATCACCCTCCCAGATAATGGAGGGGATATCCTCGGTGACGTAGCCGGGAAGGCGCTTGAGGCCGTGGCCCTCGATAAAGGCCACCATATCGTCTTTCAGGGGGAGAAGATTGTCGATGTTCATAGTCCAACTCTTATTTTCGCAGACGCGGGCGGGTTGGCGGGTTGCGATTGTGGAAACTTGCTGCCCGCCGTCCAGTGCCGGAACACCCAAGACTGTCCGCAGCGGCCTGCGGTGTACACCGGGCCGCCCGATGCGGTATCCTGAGCCTTAGCCCATGATTTTTTCCCGCGATTATATCGGGTATCTGGCCCGCCGGACCGTCAAACACCTCATCGACGCCAAGATGATTGCCACCAGTGACTTGAAGGCAACCGAAACGCGCGTCAACGAGGCCATGGTGGAGGAATTGTCCCTGGAAGACCGCATCAACGAGGAGGTGCGCGTGATTCTGGACGCCTACTCCGAAGAGATGCGCAAGACCGGCGCGCAATACGCCGAAATGTTCAAGAAGGTGAAGACCGAGCTGACCAAAAAATACAAGGCGGTGCTATGAGGATCAGCCCCGACAAGCTCAACAAGCTGGCCCACACCGTGGCCGACACCCTGGCCGAAATCGACGCGGTAGGCTTCATGGAGGACCGCAACACCATCCGCCAGGAGGCCAAGAAGGCGCTCAGCGTCCTGCTTATCCAGGAGGCCGCAATCGACACCGCTGCCCGGACCAAGATCGCCTCGCAGCGCAAAATCATCGTCGAAGGCTCGCAGGAGTGGGAGATTCTCTACCGCAAGTACTACAACGACGAGGTCCGTAAGCTGGGCATCTGAGCCCTTTGGGCCGCTTTTGGCAGCAGAGGGCATTCTTGTTAGACTAATAAAGTGGCCGTTGACGGCCGTTTCCCTCAAATGTGTGGCGCTATCGTCTAGGGGTTAGGACGTGAGATTCTCAATCTTAAAACCCGGGTTCGATTCCCGGTAGCGCTACCAATCAGCATCCGCTAAAGCTGAGTCTCGTTTCCGTTATTTATCCTTCCATTCAAGCCGCTCATATTCCAGTTCGATCGTCTCCGTGGCGTGCCCAGAGTTCTTCGCCTCCGCCGACGGTAATGTATGCTTGACCGGCCAGCAATTGTAGAAATTCATGCGGCCCACCTCTGTTCCGGCGTCGTCATGGAAGATGATGGAGATCGACCTGCGATCCGTCTTGCCGTCGAGCACCGCCTTGCGCCACGTGTACCACTCCAGCGTGTTGGACCAATCCTTGGTGATCACGAGAGCCGTCATCTTGCCCGGCTTATGATTTTCCGGATGCGCCTGTCCCTGCCTGGCCTCTTCGCGGAGAGCATTGAGATCCGTGCCGATGCGCACTCCCGCAACTAAAACACCATTGATCATCACCTTTATGTTTCCGGGACGCGTGCGATTGACCCCGTCTTCCCCGTCTTTGTATGCGGGCGCCTGCGTGAAGGCCGATCCACACAGGGCAACGGCGCAAAGAAAAGCTGCAATGTGTTTCATGGTTTCTCCTGTCTGCCATTCAACGGCAAACCTAATATACGCGCAATTGCCCCCGTTGGCGATACTGTTTCCATTCCAAGACCGCCCAGTATTCCATCTCCCGGCAGCGCTGCCAGCCAGCCGGTAGATCATGCCGGATAGAACTATGATGAGGAGAGCGCCCGCTCCCGATGCCCAGCAGCGAAAACCCAACCCGCGCCCTTCCTTCGCTGCACGAGTTTTTCGCGCCCGGCGGAATCCTGGCGCGTTCATCGCTGCCCTATGAGTACCGCACCGGCCAACTGCAGATGGCCAAAGCCGTCGAGCAGGCTCTGGCGGAGCGCCGCCACCTGATCGTCGAGGCCGGCACCGGAACCGGCAAAACCCTCGCCTACCTGCTACCCGCCCTGCGCACCGGCCAGCGCATCATCGTCTCCACCGGCACCAAGGCGCTGCAGGACCAGCTCTACTTCCGCGACGTTCCCTTCCTCGAAACGCTGGTTGGAGAGCTGCACGTCTGCTACATGAAGGGCCGCGCCAACTACCTCTGCCGCCACAAGCTGGTCACCTTGCGCAACCAGCCCATTCTTTCAGGCCTTGAGGAGATCGACCAGTACCGCCAGATCTCCGAGTGGGAGCAGACCACGGAAACCGGCGACCGCGCCGAGCTCTCCGGGATGCCCGAGTCCAGCGCCCTCTGGCAGAAGCTCGACGCGAGGACCGAAGCCTGCCTCGGGTCCTCATGTCCCGATTATCGCCGCTGTTTCATCACCGAAATGCGCCGCAAGGCTCTTGAGTCCGACGTCATCATCGTCAATCACCACCTATTTTTCGCGGACCTCTCCGTCAAGCGCGAGGCCGCCAACGCGCCCGATGCCGGCATCCTTCCCGAGGCCTTCGCCGTAGTCTTCGACGAGGCCCACGAGCTGGAAGAAGTGGCTTCGAGCTACTTCGGCCTCTCCGTCAGCAACATCCGCTTTGAAGAGCTGGCCCGCGATATTGACGCCATGCTACGCGGCAAGCAGGGAGCGGAGCGCCTGCCCACGCTCACCCAGCAACTCCGCGACCGCGCGCGCATGTTCTTTGCCGGCCTGCCCATGACCGGCGACGGACGCCAGCCCTTTAGCGAACGCGAGCAATTTCTGGAAACTTCCGGCGACCTCTACCTGGCCGTGCGCATGACGCTTCAGCAAATGGAAGCGGAGATCGACGTGCTGACCGGCATCGACGAGGCGCCGGGACTCATCAAGCGCGTCGCCCGCCTCCACGCGGAGTTTGAATTTCTGCTCGAATCGAACGCGAGCAATATGGTCTATTGGATGGAGCGCCGCATCTTCGGCGGCCTGGACAAGTCTTCAGCCGGCGGCAAAGCAAGCGGGCTCCGCCACCAGTCGCGCACCACTTATCTGCAGGCCACGCCCATCGATGTCTCCGAGCTTCTCCACGAGTTGGTCTTCGATCAGATTCCCACCGTCATTCTCACCTCGGCCACGCTTACCGTGCAGGGCGGCTTCGAGCACATCCGCAAGCGCCTCGGCCTGAGCGAAGCGCGCGAGCTGGTTGTGCCGTCTCACTTCCGCTACGGTGAGCAGGCCCTGCTTTATCTGCCGCCGGAGATGCCCGACCCCCGCGACCCCGAATTCCCCGAGGCCGCCGCCCGATGCATCCAGCGCGTGCTGGAAATCACCCGCGGCCGCGCCTTTTGCCTCTTCACCAGCTACGCCCAGATGCGCGACCTCTACGAGCGCCTCCTGCCGGTGCTCGACTTTCCCATCCTGCTGCACGGCACCGCTCCGCGCAAAGCCTTGTTAGAACAGTTCCGCTCGACGCCCAATGCCGTCCTCTTCGGCACCTCGAGTTTCTGGCAGGGAGTGGACGTGCAGGGTGAGGCGCTGAGCTGCGTCATCATTGACCGCCTGCCCTTCGCCGTGCCCAGCGACCCGGTGATCCAGGC